>Ga0209489_110419_pt1 | contig 10496 bp, 8 predicted proteins | sample SiratrowhiteBW_FD_187527 | JGI IMG/M metagenome (GOLD analysis project Ga0209489, IMG submission 187527) | Root nodule microbial communities of legume samples collected from California, USA - Siratro white BW (SPAdes) (version 2) | ecosystem: Host-associated > Plants > Roots > Nodule | place: USA...
ATAATCGGTAATCTATACATATAGATATAGATTAGGTTATATAATTGGTTATATATATTATATAATATAGTAATAAATAATGTTTAAAATAAAAAATAAATATTATATATTTTTTATAAAAATATTGTGTAGTATTATTAGTAACATAATTAATAATAATAATATAAACAAAGTTATAATTTAATCAAAATAAATTTAAATATTTAAAATAAATTATATGATAATAATTATTTTATTATTATAAAATTTTAATTATTTTAAATTTAATATTAAAATCATTCTAAAAAGTTAATTTTATATTTTAAAAATTAATCTTCTTAATCATTAAATTAATATAATTTATAATAAATTAAATTTATTTTAGAGATAATTACTAATTTAATATTTTTCTATAAATTTTTAAAAATATTATTAATTACATTAAATAAATAAATTATATTTTATTTTTATTATAAAAATAAATTTATAATTTATAATTTTATATATTAAAAAAATATTAAAATATCATTATATTTATCACGTTATTTATAAAGTTTTACAAATTTTCCTCTCAAATCTTCTCTTAATCTAAACAATAGTATAAAATTTATTTTAACCAGTTTGAATATATGTTTAATTAGAAAGAATTAATATAAAATAACGGAGAAATAAGTAATTTCATCATTAAAATTATATATATATATATATATATATATATATATATATATATATTAGTTCTATAAAAATTTAAATAAATTGATGAAAAATTTAAAAATTAAATCTTAAAATTAATATTTTTTATTCAAATTCTTAAATATATACTATTTCTAAACTAAATTTAAAATAGGAAAAATAATCTGATTGACTTAAATTTAAAAACATAAAAAGAAAAAATTTATCTGAGTTTGTCTAAGGATAAAATGATCTAATGTCCAATCAGGTCCAAAGATGGGTGAATGGATAAAATTAACTCAAAACATGTCAGCAAACTTTTTCTAACAAAATAAACAAATATGATTTAGATTTTTTTTTTCTCAAAAACAAAAGGTAAATTATTTATAATTTTCTAAAACAATTATTATATATTTTAAACTTTAATTAAATATTATGATATGTTTATTTTGAGGTGTAGTTTGACTTTTAACAAGTTATAAATATGTTTCTTATTATATTTAATGTTATTTTATAAGTTACTATCTAGCAATATTATTCTATTAATATTAGATCACTCACAAGTAAATTAAGTGTCTCAACCAATTAAAGAAAAACATTTATACATTTAAACTATGAAACAGTAAAAGAAAAAATTTTCATTCACAAGCAAATCAAGTGTCTCAACCAGTTAAAGAAAAAAATTTATATATTTAAACTATAAAGCAATAAAAGAAAAAAAAAATCACATCATTTGTATGAGTGCCAGACAAAGGAAAGAAACCATATAATAATTAATCATTAAAAAAAAAAGTATATGACGAAAATACCCTGACCTTAGATATGGCACCAAGCACTCCCAGAGATACTTTGGCTGCATTAAGCATAGGGTCTTGTCCCTCCAACTTTAAAACCTTTGCATAGCCTTCAGATTTGGAAGCAGGGACAACAAAACTAATTCCCAGAACATGATCATGAACACCACCACCTTTCCCCCACCACGAGCTACCATGCGCCCCCGTGCTAATGAGCCCGGCAACCGTCACACCCTCCCAGTAAGGCGCCGCCACCAAGCTGAATCCGCCACTCTCAACGGCATCGATCAATTGCCGAAGCCCCACACCCGCATCCGCCGTCACCGCCATTTTCGCAGCATCGATTTCGATGCCAGAGTTGTACTTCTCTGTGCTGATGAGCAGAGTGGCACCTGCACCTGCGCTCCCTTGGGGACATGCTAGCTTGGGAATGGTGTGCGAGAATCTGGTGACCACCTTTACTTTGAGGTTGTTTCGGACAGCGTCGGACACTGCCGTACGAAGTTGTTCTTCTGTTGTTGGGTATGTGACGTTGAGGGCAGAACAGTCCTTGCGGTCACCCCACGCACCGTAGGAGTTGCGGAGAATGCATCCCGAATTGCTGCATTCAACTGGGGACTTTGGGATCATGCCATAGACGGTTGTGATTGAACACAGAAGTTGAAGGGCGTGGATGAATCCCAAAATCCGAGAAAAGAGGCTGTGGCCGCCAGCCATGTTGAAAAATGATGACGGTGCTGGGGATGCCGGTTGTAAGGTTTTTAGTTTATTAGGTGTCGTGATTATTATATTGCGGATATAGAAGAAGCGCCGAAAGAAAGATAAAGCTGTCACGAAAAACCAAAAGTGTATTGAAAAGTTGCTTGAAGTGCAAATAACGGTAGAGTTTCTTTCAGCAATAAATCTCTTTAAATTAAAAATCTGCAAAATGATCCTCCTTAGCACTATAACAGGTATTAAAGGATTGAGATTAGGAAAATTTTAAATATATATTTTAATGATAGCTTGATTTCAATGATATTACTTTTCATGTTATTATTTTAATAGACTTGGGATTGGAATGTTGAGAAGAATGGAGAGAAAAACTTCCAGGACAAATATAGTTTTCTTAGCATTCAAGAATGGAAAAATAGTTTAAAAAATGATTATTTCTTTCTTACACATTGATTACGATTTGTTTTAATATGTTTAATAATTTTAAATTATTTAAAAGTTGAAATTGAAAAGAAATTAAATATATTATATATTATTTTTTTAATCTTTTAATCATTTAAATATATTATATATTATTTTTTTTAATTCTTTAATCATTTAAGGTGTCTTTAAAGATAAAACTGTAATAGAGTTTCAAGTTATATAATAGACAATATGTGATGATTGATCACTCTAATAATGTTATATCAACAAATTTGATATAAGAATATTGGTGTGGGGATGAAGAAGAGGTTCTAAAGAGAAACATTGTTTCCTTAGGTCTCGACTGAAAGTAATAGAGAAATGGTTTCAAAGATGAATCCTCATTCTCTTTAGACCTTAATTGGGGGATTTTTTTCTAGTACGCTTAATAGTCATACATCACTTAGAAGTCAATGGCAAGAGACATTTATATATATGTTCTTCCCTTAAACTTTTGATATGTCTTTTAAGGATAAAACTACGACAGAGTTTCGAACTCCAAAACGGAAAATTTCTAGATGAGATAATTGACTCTAATGGTGTTTCTCAACAAACTTGAGGTTGAAACATTGCAAACTGAGAAGTTTGTATTTATGACTTTTGGGTCTAGGTTAAAATATCAAAAGGTAAGTTTGTTATCGAGTACTGATCATTCAGTCAATTATAACAAAATCAGTTACCATGGATATACGATTTCTTTGGCTTCTAAATAATATTACATATTTATCTCAGAGTCGGGTACCCCCTAAATTATTCATCCACTACTCTTACGGGACCAGTCCTGCAATGGTACTACTATCTTTCTTGGAAATCCATAGACTCACTTGACATTTTCTATGTAAGATTCTCAACTCAAACTAGTTCGACCTCGACCTACACCCTCTCCCTCGTTTGATGATCCAACCAAGAGATGTAGCTATCATCAAAACCAAGGTCATACCACAAAAGAGTGCTACAAAGTACGTGATCTTATTGAAAAGTTCGTTAGTTCATGGCCTTGGGACGTTTTATGCAGAATGGTCAAGTTGGACGAGGTCGAGAACTAGGGTTTAGAGAGGAGGAGGTTAAGGTAGAGAATTTTGTAGTGGTTTCCATGGTTAAGGAAGACGAAATCACCATGAAGACCAGGCAATGATGCCCTAGCCGGAGCAAGAGTAAAGGGAGAAATCTCAATAAAATCCTAATGATGTCAGAGGAACCATCAACACCATTATCGGAGCATTTACTGGGGGAGGTAGTTTGAGCATTGTAAGGAAAAGATATCTCCAAAGTATGAACTCGGTGAGTTTGCTACCACCTCACTCTCCCTCTCATCCATCACGTTTACGAATGACGACTTTTGCATTAACGACCCTAAACAAGATGATCTAGTCGTTGTCATTGCCACCATAGTCAATTGATGGGTTAAGGAAGTCCTCATCAATCAATGAAGCTCTATTTTACGTCCCATGAGAATTCAAAAAATGATTAGTTACAATTTATTAATTAAGATAAGATTTGATTGTTGATAAGATTTGATTGTTAGTTATTATTTAATAATTAAGATAAGATTTTATTGTTAGTTATTTTAATATTAGGATTCTGTTCAGAGATTAGAATTATATCATATTTGTTAATTTATCTTTATTTCTTTTAGATAGGGAAAAATGTTATATATAGAGGAGCTCTAAAAGGTTGGAGGAGGCATCAAAGGAATTCAGAACTAGACTAGGCCAACACCCAGGACTCATATATTCTTTTCTTGTAATTTTAATATTTAGAGGGAATAAAACCCATTGTCATTTATTTTCCTAAAGTGTGGTTAGTGCTAGTTGTTACAACTAGTATCAGAGCATGATCTTGGGATATTACCTTTGTGAATGGTGAGTTCCACCCGCCAAACCACTGCTATGGAGAACCAAACCGATGCACTGGAAAGAAGACTATAAGAACTACACATACAACAAGATAAAAGGCTAAAAAAATTACACATACATCAAGAGAAAAGACTAGAAGAAATCCACATAGAACAGGCTAGGAACATGGAGTTAATTCTAAGAAGGTTGACAGAACAGGGGTCCAGCTCACGAAAGGAAAACAAAGACAGTCCTAGGGGAAAGTAGAGCAATCAACACACTAATGAATGAGAAAAACCCTCAAATAAACCACCAAAATTGGGAATTAACCGAAGAATAGAATTATCAACAAGTGAAGGAGAAGACATATGTGAATGGTTAGTATGCATAGAGCATTATTTTCGGTTAGCACGAGTAGCAACTGCAGAAAAGCTGGAATATGAAACTATGGCACTAACAGGAAAGGCAATCATTTGGTTTGAATGGTCGGAAGAACAAATCCCTTTCCCACTTTAAGCAATTCAAACAAGATATTAAAAAAATTTCAACCAGTAGCGACAACAAACCCTATAGGACCACTCCTAAAGGTGAAGCAACATGACACTGTCATGCAAATCGAGAAGAATTTGAATTAGCAGCTCAAAATCAACGAAGCTTGGGACAAGACACCCCGATGGGAATTTTTATGAACAGGCTAAAAGAAGAAATAAAGGCATAAATGAATATTGCAAATTTCGAGACTTTAACATACATCATGGATAAAGTTATGGTCATAGAAGCCCATAACCATGCTTAGAGAACCACTGACATAACACCAGGAGGAAGGGTGAAGTAGGAAATCGAAGCACTAATTTTGGATTAAATAGAAATCCAAGGTGCGACCGGGTGAGACCCATGATCGCGAAAACTATAACACTTCCAAACAATAATAGGTGTACAGGACAAGGATCAAAATTAAAACTGATAATACTGTGTCACTCAAGGCTCCTGCAGGAACCAGCAACAACCAACAAAGCTCTATAGTAAGTGGACCACACAGATTATCGACTGAAGAATGGGTTCATAGACAAAGGAAAGGGCTATGTTTTAAATATGGAGAAAGATGGGGACCGGATCATGTGTGCAAACTCAAACATTATCAAATCTATATTGTTGAGGATACAAAAGTAATAGAATCAAAAGAAGGCCAAATCAGACAGTAAGAAAATCAAGGAGAAAATGAGTTAGAGCTAGAGAATCCAGAGTTACAGTTATCTTCATATAGTTATTGGGGTCTCACAACTCACAAAACCTTTAAGGAGAAAGGCAATATACAAGATAAAGAAGTTGTTATCCTCATTGATCCAGGAGCCTCTACAAAATTCATTGTAACAAGAATCATCCAAGAACTACAACTTCCAACTACAATTCAGGGAGTTTCAAGTAGAAGTTGGGAACATAACCATTGAGAAAGGAAATCTATGATGTGAAATAGTTGAAATAGAAGTTCAGGGAATACAAATAATCCAATTCTTCTTTGTTATGGAGTTGGGAAAAACAGAGGTAGTGTTAAAAGTAGAATGGATGGAAAGTTTAGGCAAATTCGTGGGAGGTTATAATGCAATGATGAACAATTAGAAGGTGGAAGAAAAAAATTATGTTCTAAGAGGAGACCCATCCTTAAGTCGAAGTAAGGCTTCATGGAAGGCTACCCTTAATGCACTAAAGGGAAATGAAGAAGGGTACCTAGTCACTCCGATTTCCCTTACCATTGCAGTTAAAGACAACTCACAGCTATCCATAGATGCACAAAGACTATTACAAGAATATGATGACTTGTTTCAGGAACCCTGTGGATTACCACCTTAACAAGACCATGACCATGCCATCACACTTAAAGAAATAGCACAAATTCCACACCTAAAACCCTACAGATACCTGATTTATAAAAAAAAAATGAGATAGAGAATATGGTGGATGAAATGTTGCAATCAGATATAATTCAACCAAGCACCAGTCCTTTCTTCAATCCCGTAATCTTAGTCAAGAAAAAGGACGGGAGATGGCGGTTCTGTATAGATTACAGGGCACTAAACAAGGTGACTGTCCCTGATAGATTTCCAATTCCACTCATTGAGGAACTTATCGATGAAATAGGAGGGGTCAAAATATTTTCATAGCTAGATTTAAAATCTAGATACCATCAAATAAGAATGAAGGGTGAAGATATTAAAAAGACAACTTTTAGAATGCATGAAAGGCATTATAAGTTCCTCGTTATTCCTTTTGGTCTTACCAATGCCCCCTCAACTTTTCAAGCTCTAATGAACAAAATTCTTAAACCGTATTTGAAGAAGTTTGTATTAGTATTCTTCGATGACATCCTAATCTATAGCTTCGATCAAGAACAACACATGCAACATTTAAAAGAGATCTTTGAGGTATTGAGGCAACAGAAACTGCACCTTAACAAGAAAAAATGTTGTTTCGAACAAGAACAAATAGAGTATTTGGGACACATCATATCAGCTAAAGGAGTAGCAACTGATCCAAAAAAGATAAAAGACGTGAACGACTGGCCAACTTCTAAAGACCTCACGAGGCTAAGAGGTTTTCTTGGACTAACCGGTTATTATAGAAGATTTATGAAGAATTATGGCAAAATTGCATGGCTTCTAACACAGTTACAGAAGAAAAAAGACAACTTTCGATGGGGACCCGAAACGTAAAAAGCCTTTCAAGAACTGAAGAAAACAATGGTAATTGTTCCGGTCTTGGCAATTTCCTCCATTTATAAATTGTTTAAACTAGAAATCGACACCTCCGGAAAAGGAATAAGAGCAGTATTATCACAAGAAGGAAGACCAGTAGCTTATATCAATACAAACTCTTAGAACAGAGTCAACAAAAACCTGTTTATGGAAGAGAATTAGTGGCTATTGTATTAGTCATTCAGAAATGGAGACATTACCTTTTGGGACAGAAATTTACAGTGTATACAGATCAAAAGAGCCTAAAATTTCTCTTAGATCAAAGGTTAGAGACAAAGATAAACAAAAGTGGGTATCCAAATTAATAGGATATGATTTTGACATAAAATACCGGGCTGGACGAGAAAATCAAGTGGCAGATACATTATCAAGGAAAATACAATTCTTAGTTATTACAACAGTAACCACAGCAGAATTAGAAGACATAAAAGAAGAAGTTCAAAAAGACACAAAATTGGTGAGCAATATCTAGGACTTGCTACAAAATCAAAGCCTACATACAAACTATTAATTACATAAAGGAAAATTGTTCTATAAGGGTCGATTAGTGTTGTCAAAGAATTCAAGATCGATTCCTAATATCTTAAAGAATTTAACAATTCAAAAACAAGCGGCCACTCAGGACATTTCAGAACATACAAAAGGATTTTGAGGGTAGTCTATTGGGAAGGAATGAAGAAGAAAATTTTGGACTATGTGTGAGAGTGTGAAGTTTGCCAACGAAATAAACATCAGAACTTGCCACCTATAGGATTACTCTAACCAATATCAGTTCCAGAAAACGTGTGGGCTAACATCGCTATAGACTTCATTGGGCATTTACCCAAAGCAAAAGGGAAAGATACAATATTAGCAGTCGTAGATAGGATGACAAAATATGCTCATTTTTTTACTCTCTCTCATCCATATATGGCGAAGGAGGTAGCAACACTATTTGTATAGGAAATAGTTAAATTACATGGATTTCCAACCTCAATCATTTTATAAAGAGACAATTTTTTCATGAGTACTTTTTGGACCTAACTCTTAAAGGAAGTTGGCACTAAACACAAGATGACTTTAGTGTACCACCCTCAAATGGACGGGCAAAGTGAAACACTGAATGTGTTGAAACTTGTTTCTCAGGTTATAAACCAAGACAATGGCCAAAAGGGTTACCATAGGTAGAGTATTGGTATAATACCAATTACCATGGTTCTATAAAATGTCACCATTCAAAGCTCTATATGGAAGGGATCCTCCTCCACTATTGAGAGAAGAAGGAGGTGTAACCATAGAAGAAATTTTGGGCCTGATGCAGGAAAAAAATTCAATGTTGGATGAACTAAAGATGCATTTAGACCAAGCACAACAAAGGATGAAGATGTATGCTGACAAGAAAAGACGTTAAGTTGAATTTCAACTGGGATACAAGGTTTTTCTTAAAATTCAACCATATCGCATGAAGACTTTGGCCAGGAAATTAAATCAGAAACTAAGTGCTCGATTTTATGGACCCTATGAAGTTTTACTTGAGTTCTTCTTGGAGAGAAAACCTTCTAGTGAGAAAGATTCATCAAAGTTTAAGAAAGTTCATCATGGTTTCTCACTTTTGAAGAAGCATAACATCCATTTGATTGGTTTTTGTGTGGCAGCTGTCATCATTAAGTGATAAGTGTTCCTCTTCTCTGTTTATCACTATTTTAGTTGCTGCATGATTGGTTTTATTGATTGTAATTCATTCTTGTAACATTTCTAGGTTGTACAGTGCTTGAATAGGTGTTTTAAGCATTGTATATTGAGTAAACTTGTAAGTTTTCGTTTTTGGTTGTATTGTTTGCATATAGAACAACAGTAGGGTTCTGCATTTGCACTAGGGTTGTGCATCTTGTGTGGTGGGGTACTGCACAAGGGATAGAGACCATCTTGTAGGGTTCAAGATTGAGTTCTGCATGTGTTTTGTATGTAAACTTGAATGATTTAGTGGAAATCTTTGCATTGTTGTGCAAAGGGCTGGACGTAGCTCTTGTGGAAAAGTGAACCAAGATAAAAAGCTTTGTGTGATTCTCTCCTTCCCTTACTCTTTTGATTTACGAAATGTATTGGTGTTGTTTTCATTTTACTGATACGAACAACCTGTTAAATTCAAGAACAACCTGTTAAATCACCGGCCAGTTTCAAATAATTCTTCCTGGCAGCAATTTTAATCAGTTAAAATCAATTTTTAACCTGTTGTATTCTGGCATTTCACTGCAGCGATTTTATCTTGATTACTTGACTCACTTTTATTGAACCTCTACAACTCGATTTAATCAACAAAATTTGTGTATTGTTTTCTTGATTGTATTACAATGCCTTATTGAATCATTTGGATTTGTTTTAGTATTATATCACCTTTGATGGATTAGTGGTATATTTCTTGAATTTTTGAAACAGGTTTATTAAGGATTTCTACTGTTTAGATTAATCTTTAAATTGTACTTTAATAAATTGTGGTTCTATGGTATTCACTGCTATATAATCTGTTTTTGAAATTGACTGAAAGAGCCTATCTAACGGGTGGTTAAAACCTTGTCAACAAATTGATTTTTTTGGATCTGTGTGTGATATAAATTTTGCTGATTTCTCATATATGATTTCTTGTGATTGCTTATTGTTATCGCAAATGACCGGTTGGCTCTAGCAACAACAATATCTTCTATGGTGGCTCCTTAACTGCTCTTGAAAGTCATTTCTTGATGCTCCGAATGCTCCAAATTCCACCGTCCCGGGAGGGGGGTCCTGCAAGCACTTTGAAGCTCAAGTTAGAATTGGGTGGAGGGTGCAGGTGATTTAAGTGAGAGTTTAGAAGTACCTTGGTTAAGGTGACTGATAACTGTTAATAATTGGTTAATTAAGTATAGAGTTGTTAGGATTTTTAGCATTTATTCTGTTTTAATTATAGGATTTTTAGGGATTTTGTTTAAGTTAGGGATTTTATGGTTATTTTTCTGTTTAATGCGTTTTTGGTTATGGAAAGAGAATACAGTTGAGATTTAGGTGAAATTCGAAGGAAGAGAAAATAAGGAACACTGCAATTGAGGAAAGGAGCAGAAAAACAGATTTTAGGTGACTTCTTGCTTGCGCTAAGGGAAGAGCTTGAGCTAAAACTCACTTAAATGAAAAGGAAGTTCTGTACGAAGGCGTCAACACCACTGAAGCGGGAAGTGTGAAATAACAACCACTTTGTAACAAACAGCGGAGATCTTTTATAAAAGGAAGGCTAGAATGAACGAAAGATCATCATCTTTTGGAAGATCTTTGGAACCACT
>Ga0209489_110420_pt1 | contig 10496 bp, 5 predicted proteins | sample SiratrowhiteBW_FD_187527 | JGI IMG/M metagenome (GOLD analysis project Ga0209489, IMG submission 187527) | Root nodule microbial communities of legume samples collected from California, USA - Siratro white BW (SPAdes) (version 2) | ecosystem: Host-associated > Plants > Roots > Nodule | place: USA...
TACTTACTGTCTTGACTGTTTGGAATCTGTCTATTCTGAATTTAATCTCAGTTTAATATCTGTTTCTTGTTCAAGAAGTATTCTTTAAAAGAAAGACTTTGAATTACTGAAACTGGTTCTGAATAGTAGTTGACCAGTTTACTGGGTTTCTTAATTCTTACTAATTCAGTGTGCTTAACTGAACTGCTTCCGCTTTTACTATAATCAATTCTGTATAAAGAAATAAAATACTGATATATTTGTTTAAAGTATTGAATTGTATTATTACTGGACTGGGTTCTGAATTGACTCTTGATTCTGCTTACTGTTTCATGCAACTGTTCTGATTCAGTAAATTCAAATAAAGATCCAGTCTGTGAAACAGAATTGCATTTTACTGAAAAATATCAAAGTGTTTCAAAAAGTTTTGAAATCCAATTCACCCCTCCTCTTGTATTTCAGCCAAAACAGTTTCCAACAAAGACTAAACCAGATCACCAAAAATGATGTTTGGACTATGATACCTCTTCCATTTGATCAAAGCATAATTAGAATGAGTTGAATCTTCAACAACAAGCTCAACAAAGAAGACAAAAATGGTAAGAAATATAGCTATGTTAGTAACACAAGGATTAAATTAGCAAAAAGGTATATATTTTACCAAAACCTTTGTTCATGTTTCATGCCTCGAAGCAATAATGATTTTATTAGCCTTTGCTACTTTTAGAAACATAAAGCTTTATCAAATGGATGTTAAAAATGTTTTTTTAAACGGTTTTCTAGAAGATGGTGTTTTTATTAAATAACCTCTAGATTTTGAAGATGTTTCTAAACCAAACCTGTTTTCAAGCTTACAAAGGCTTCATATTTTGTATGCTCTTAAGCAAGCTCCTAGCTCTGATACTAATTGTTATAAAAGAAATGTATGGCTTGTTTAAACCAATAGGATAAATTGATTTTCAAATCTTTTTCAAATAAAGTTTCTTTTCTTAAAGTTCTTTTTTAAAACTCTTAAGATTGAAAAATTGAATGCAAAAACAAGATTGGTTTGCAACACAACTAAAAGAAAATAAGTAGAGAAAATTTACACAAAAGATATTATATTGTTTCAAATTAACAAGATCATACATATAATCTCGACAATTCAACCTTAAAATTATTGGTTTCACTAACTTCAAAAGTTATTACAATACTATCAACTCTTGAATACTTTCAAGAGAATATCAATTAACAAATCCTAATATCAAAAGAATATAAACCCCATCAACTTTGTTCAATACAATAGAATTTATACCTTATCAACTCTTGATCATCAAGAACCAAACACTAGAATAATGTAGTTACAACAACAAAGAAAACAAAGAAAAATGTTACCAAAAGTTCACACTAACAAAACACTAGAATAATGTAGTTACAACAACAAAGAAAACAAAGAAAAATGTTACCAAAAGTTCACACTAACCAAACACTAGAATAATGTAGTTACAACAACAAAGAAAACAAAGAAAAATGTTACCAAAAGTTCACACTAACCAAACACTAGAACAATGTAGTTACAACAACAAAGAAAACAAAAAAAAATGTTACCGAAAGTTCACACCAGAAGCACACAAGATTTAACAACACATTGTCTTGGCTTGAAAATCTTGAGAGGTTTATGAGAAAAAACTTAGAAAACCTTACTATAAATAACATCTGAGTGTAGATGTGTTATATGCAAACATCAAGTCAAGTACTTTATTTATAAAGTTTAAAAAAAATTGATTAAAAACTAATACTAACATTTTTAATCAATTATATAAGTAATTTATCAATTATTCTTGTAAAAAAACAATTACAATATTTTTTTATTTAATCGATTAAGGCACCTGCTAATCAATTAAACTATGAAAACATGGTTTCCCAACTCTCTACTTTAATCAATTAAATAAGAGATAATCAATTATCTTATTTCAAATCTCGTTAAGGTTGTGCTATTACACGAATCAATATAAAAATTACAGTGCAAATGCTTCTGATCCCTTATCTCATTAGATTGCATATTATTTAATTGTAACTAATATTAAGAGAGTTTTCATGAAAAAAAAGTTTCAAAAATCATTTTAGACAATTAATCCATTTGAAGTTACATTTGACACATCTCATCAACGCAATCTTAGCTAAAAAGGCATTAATAGATTGCATGTCTTATAAAACTATCATCTGATTGTTCATCACTACACAATACTCTACAAAAATTGCAAAAAGTTTTTAAAACACAATTTAACCCTCTTTTCTTGTGTTTAACTATTTTATGCAGTTTATTCTTTTATATTGTAAGTTATTTATCTGCATTTAATTGAAAAATGAGACTTTGTGAAAATTAGTTGTTAAAAACACTTTTAAGAGTGTGTATGTCTTATTGAAGTTAGGTCGAATAAACTTCATCAAAAACATCTCTTAAGAAAATCAGATTGACAATGTATCTATCCAACTTAAATTTCATCAAGTCAAGTGTATAGACACTATTTTATGAAAAAAAATTCAAAAATCTTAAACACAAAATTCATTAACTCTTTCTTTTTGTGTATTTGACCTGTTTTCGCACCAAATACCACTACTTTGAAGGCACACATATCATCAATCATCAATTCTCATTGCTATGATGAAATAAAGCCTTACCTAAAGACCTAGTAAGATGTACATAAGATAACTAGCACAAGTATAATGTATGGTGAAAAGTTGATATAAATGAGGTTGGTATGTTGGGCAAAAAAGTTATGGATAAAATGTATATATTCTCAAATAGTAATATATAGGTCATTTTTAGAGGACGAAACTAAATCTAGTATGACAAATATTGTTGGGAAAGATTGAACATGATTTTCACTATATGATTATTTGTTAATGATAGGTCTCGCATTAGAATGTCAATAGGTCATAGATGGTATTTATAAACCTGAAGTGGAGAAGAGCATCTTGAGGCATCATAAAGTCATTTGATGGGATGAAGAAAAATAGATAAATATAAAAAAGTGACTACATATGTTTTCATTAGAAGGAACAAATATATAATAATTGACAACCTCAATGAAAGAGACAGAAAAAAAAATATTGTTTTTAAACATTAGCAGACACAAAATATTGATTAAGATTAGAAAAAAAAACATTTATAACCATTTTGAAATGATGGTATTCCAAGAAAGCATATTTGAATGACCAAAACTAAGTGTGGAATTAAATATAAAACATGAAATGTCATAAACATGTGAAGAAAAACTGTACAAAAGAAATGAGAAAAAACAACAAAGTGAAATAGATGGTGGTATCTGATTAATGAAACATGTTAGGACCAAAATTGATAAGGAACATAACTTTAAAAAAGAAGTATTCAAGTAATTTCAATAAAATGTTTGATTTTGTATTTAGCTACTCCATTTTGTTGACAAATATAAAAATACGAACTTTAGTTACTCCATTTTGTTCCATTTTGTTGACAAATATAAAAATACGAACTTTAGTGAAGAATACCATTGAATGCCATGAAGTGTTGGAACTAGTAAGATAAATATTCACAAACATTGTCACTATGCAAAACACATATAGATATACCAAATTATATTTCAATTTCATTAGAGAATGTTTTATGGATTAAAAGCATTTATGATCAATTTTTCATCAACCAAATCCAAAGTATATCTAGAATAGTTAGAAATAAAAGTAAGAAAGCATTTCAAACTAAAAGGAGCAATTATACAAAAGATCCCAAATATTAATCTGAAATAAAGAAAAATGAAATAGAATTTGTTTATCAGAAAGACTAATGAACATGTTTACTTAACTAACCTAACTCACAAATTAAATTAGACAAATGTTTTAAGCTTAACACTATCTTTTATAACTTTATCAAGTCGAGATATCCTAATTGTGTTTGAATCATAATTGAAAAGACCTTATACGCATATTCATATTCGGATGATAATATTAATGATAATGATGATCAAAAGAAATAATAAAGGTCGTGTAGCTTGGATCCAACACTAATTATCTTGTCAAAAGTCTAGTCTTACAATATAAGTTTATTTTTAGTGATGGTAAAGATAATGTCATGAAATTGAGTTAATTAATCCACAACAAAGAGTAAATTTAATAAGTTAGGAACATAGAACAAGGTCAACAATAAAAAAAAGTAAAAATAATTAAGTAATATCAATGTCACAAGCTTGTTTGTGAAGCATTGACACTAACAGGAGGTTAATTAATAATAATAGTAAAAGAAGATAAAAGTAAACAAGATATATGATCCACTAATAAAGTCAATGACTCAATAACCAAGCCAAAAAAAATCGAAAGGGACAAACAAACGAATTTCCAATATATATTATCAAGACAATGTTACTAGTAGAAATACGAGTCTTGCACCATTCAATAAAATTTTCTTATATTTGTAAAGTAGGAGCGATAGACGATTCAATGGTAGATGTATTGATGCATGGACAATATTGAATGAAGATACTTATAAAGTCTATAATGATTTTTAAAATTACCTATGTGAAAATGCCTATAAGTATTACTCTATGATGCAAATGCATTATATTCTCTTGGTGACAGAGTATGTCTCCATATTTATTGGATTCTAAAAACATCTTTGAAATTTGGAAAAAGAAATAATGATAATAAAATAATTACAAGAGAGAACTCATAGAAGCTACGACCATTGGGATTGTGTTTATACAATAAAGGCAAGCATGTCAATAGGTGGCCGAAAGGCAGACATTGTCAAGTGAGAGAGGCAACTGTGTTTGAAAAGGATGCGCACGAGAAATTGCTTTCGACCAGCAGCATTTATGTTTTGTTTATGGTAGATTTGAGAAAGTAAATTTGAATAGATTTGAAAAAAAAAAGTTTGATTGTTTGAATAAAGAAATAGATGATAAAAAAAAGAAAATTTATATAAATTTGTAAACGATATAATAAATATAATTGATAAAATATTTTTTTAATAAATAAAATTAAAATTAATTAAAACTAAATATAATTGATAAATTATTATTTTAGTCGATGAAATTATAAAGATTAGTCGATGAAATTATAAAGAGTAACTATTTTAAAATTGAAATTAAATTAAAAAGTTAAGTTATTTAATATTTTTTTATTCATCAATAGATCAACTTTCTTCATATATCTTCGGTAATCAGCACCCTCAAACACACGGGCTCTTAGACAATTCTGTATATTGGCCTCGGGAAATCCCACGCTATGGTTTCAGAGCAAATGGAGGTTGTCAGAGATGCTACCATAACAATGAGCGAACCTCGAAAAAGGTTTTACAAAAAGATATCTCTCCATCAAAGATAATAGATCCACCTAGCCGGCACGGAATTTAAAATATTCTAGATACAATATTAAATTATAGAAAGTAAGCATTAAGTTCATTATGTTTATGAGAGAAGACCATTATGTTTATGAGAGAAGACGATTGTTTTGTTTATACAAATATTTAATATCCTCCAATAAAATATATATAATGTTAACTTTATATTTCTATAATGATAACATAAGATAATTGACTATTGTAATTTTTTTTTAGATCAAACTTACATGTTTACCTTGTGGAGATGATTTTTGTGGACTCCACCTAATATGACAGGGAATAAATAAAATTATTCTAATGATATATATATATATATATATATATATATATATATATATATATATATATATATATAATCTAACTATTTCGAATTAAAAAAATTACTCCATACTTATGCAATTATAAGCATATTCAACTGTTACCTTTTACATTAGACTTCCATATTTTTTTTCATTATAGTGTGGACTCCAACCTCACTTTTAATTTGTGGAAAATATTTTTCTAAACATAAATTTATATTTCAAAAAATACTTCCAAAAATACATTTTAAAAAGTCTTTTCCAAAATACAAATTTTATGTTCGAAAAATACTTTTCGAAAACAAATTCCAAAAAATATTTCCTAAAATATAAAATATGTATTCTGAAATGTATTTTGAAACTTATTTTTATGTAAAAGGTATTTTTGAGATTTTTTTGAAAATGATAAGGTGCAGTGACGGGATGTAGGAAGTCTTTGCCTTTTCAGTATCATCCTACCAAAGTAATCATAACTAAGTCAAAAACTCTGGAAATAATTCAGAAGCCCAAATGAAAGTTAATACATTTTATCATAAAGTTCATGGTGTTCAGAACCAGAGAAAATACCAAACACTGGTACTACTATTACAACAAGAAAGTTACAACCCTGTATCCGAGATCAGACAAAAAAATAGACGCACAGCGATACCATAGCACCATTTTATGATATTTTTGCCCTTGAGAAGTCCATCTCTGGATGCTGCCAATACATGACAGTTGAATGTCAGATCTCTCTTATCAATGAAGAGCATGTGATCAGAAGAAAATATGAAAATCAGGAGTTTACCTCGCTCATAAATTTCTTCAAGATTTCCTGCTTCTGGAGCTCATCGCTAGTAGGGAGGCCCATAGACTTCTGTCTCTGATCAAACTATATAATAAAAGAGAACTAAGCCAACTAAAAAGTATTCTAAAATTCAAAACAATGTCATTCAAATGTATGTAATAAATCCGTTTACCATCATTTTTTCTACAGTCTGTCGAGTTTCAGGATCGAGGTCAGCAAGTTTGCTGTTTTCGGGCTCCACTTTTTGGGTATCAATTTCAGGATCACCCTTTACAACACATTTCCACCACTCCATTTGATTATGCTTGGTCAAAAGAATAGAAATTGTATTCTGATCCTCTGCAAAATAGATTTGTATATTAGTTCCACATCAAGAGGTCATCATTAATAAACAAAAACAGATACTGATCCCAACAAAATTGGTTCCTAGACAGTGAGTGAAACAGAAAGAGATCATTCATTCATGAAAGAGATCACTCAATTAACAAACAAAAAAATGAAATCTTATCCCTGCAAATTGGTTTGTAAATAATGAGTGACACTCGAGTTCATTAGCTCTCACTCCAATAATAAACTTCAACCAAACACAACTACTTAACCAGGAATACTAGCTCGTGCATACTCTACGATAACGTCCTTAAAACTATGCCAATTCGTACATTGGACTTAAAAATATAAAAATCCAGAAAGATGCTAACAATTATAATCACTTAAAAAGGATTTTTTCTAGAGACAATTTAGGAATCCTTTACCTATGCTCCAATAGCAGTCATCTGGCTTTATGGATCCATATAGCTCACCCTGAAATATTTAAAAACATAATCCGCAAAAACGTTACAAAAACTACACACGAACTAAAGATAACATAGTTAGGTTGAAACAATAACTAATCTTAATGAATGTAGCACGTATCCCCTAACAATAAGTTCAACATAAACTTACATCAATAATTGATGGTTGGCCTTTGAGTCCAACTTTTAGATGGTTCTTCTTTATATCGCATAGGACAAACCTAGATTTCGTTCCAGTAGGCACAGGAACACTCACATTGACCTCCTGAAGAGTTTGAGTCCACGAGTACTTTTCAAGATCCAGACCATTACCTTTGTTTGGTACTGTTCAGCAGTTGAAACAATCAATAAAATTAAAATAAAATGTAACTTCAAATAAAGAGTTAATCAAGAATCATTAAATATACAAGATATAAGATAATTTTAGTTGTCAGCGATGTGCTAGCAAGGAAATCACTAATCTAGAACAATAGTATATATGATTCCTCAGTACAACAATAATTAACTTAATCCACTAACCATAACACATCATTTCATATTATTTCAAGCTGCCATAAAAGAAACAAAGAAGGGATGTTGACTGGCATTTAGAACCGTTCCCTTTACACATCCAATGTTAGCCAAAATCGGTAGAATACTTTCAAACATGCATGATCCTGCAAGTAGAAGAGACCCATGCGAGCAAATGTGGGAGGCCGGGCAGAAAAGTTTGAGATCGCTGTGGTATCGAGTTTACTCACGAAATTGATGGATCATTAATCATGTTGATCCGTTGTCTCTGGGGCGTTCTCATGTAGATGGCTTCTTTGGTCGGGTTTATTGTTGTGACCCAATTTTAAAGAATAGAAAATGACCCATTTAGCCCTTAGGGTTCCCAATTGTATATTAGAGAAGATACAGCACTTCACTCAACTGACACACCAAATCAACAATGCTCTCGTAGTCATTGTTGGCAATCATATTCGTCAGCCATTGCAATGAACTAGTCATTGATTGCCATTGCAGCTGTCACTTTGTTGTCACCAACCATCAACAAGTCTCACAGCTTTGCGCCCAATGCTCGATCATTGTCAGCAAGGCTCACTTCATCATCTCCAATGCTTGTGTCACTTTTTCTTCTTAATATTTATTGTCAGCAAGGCTCACTTCATCATCTCCAATGCTTGTGTCACTTTTTCTTCTTAATATTTCCTTTTGTTGTTGCTGCCATTCAGATTTGGAGTGTTTTGTTCCACTCAGAATTTGAAGAAAAAAATGGCATCAGGTGCAGTAAACCTATTGAAGGTAGTTCAAGTGGTGCAGCTAGAAGTGGAAGTGGTAATGGATCAAGGACTAATGCTGCTTGGAGTCACTGTGTTTCAATTGATGGGAAAGCAAGAAATGTGAAGTGTAAATATTGTAAGAAAGTATTAACAAGCGAGGTTCATCAATTGAAACATCATTTGGCAGCAAGATGCTTGAGCAAGTATAGCAGTTCCCATAAATGTTAAAAATTAATGTTGGGTATTGGCTGCAGCAAAATTTGATTAGGAAATTACAATTCAAAGAATTTGACGGGGGTAGTAGTTTGGGTGATTCAGATGATGTTAGAATAAGTCCAAGGCAAGAAGAGAATTATACTTCATCAAGTATTTTTAAGCAAAGGGGGTGAGCAGCCAAAGTACTACCAGTACCATTTTCAAGAAAAGTGAGGAGGATGCATGTCAGGCCATTGCCTTATCTTTTTTTTTTTTTTTAACAACAATGTTATACCATTTAATGAGGAAGGAGTGAAGAGTTGAAGTGGATGCTTTACTAGGCTGCTAAACATGTTAACAGAATTAAGCCACCATCATACCCTATTTAATGCAACAAGTTGTAAAGACCATTGAGATTTTGGAAGAACATAGGCACTTCTGGAAGAAAAATGGATGCACGACACTAACTGTCGGATGGACATATTAGAGGTGGAGGAGTGCACTTAATTTTCCGGTAAATAGTCCTTAGGGGACTGTTTTTTGGCAGTCTATTGATGCTTCTAACATATGTAAAATAGCTATTTTCAACATGATGCATGAAGTTATTGCATTGATATAATGTTGAGAAGAAAATACCAGTTCATCAAGAGCCAATAGGAAGTGGTCCAGAAAACCAGAGCCTACATGTACTTAAGAAATGCTCTTATTGACTATAGGAACTGATTTGATAAGACCAACCAATATTCGTTTTTGCTACTTATTTGATTTTGGGATGCTTGAATGGGAATAAAGGGTTAGGATGTTCGCATTCAAGGAGTGTCAATCTAGTCAATTCGCAAAGACTAGAGATGGAGTGCTTGTGGAAATTTTGATATTCGATAAGGGATTTTGGATTGCATGAAGGGTGTTTTCCCCTAATTAAGTTGTTGTGCTCTGTGGATATAGATGAGAAGCTAGCCATGGGATTTATTTATGAAGAAATGCATAATGCTAAAGAGAAGATACAGCTAAACAGAAGATACAGAGTAGTCCCTTCAATGTGTTAGTAGAAGGTAATAATAACTAATTACCTTTCTGTTGTTTGATTTTCTAATTTATTTTAGGGTTATAGATTTTATTTGCAGATTAATTTATTTATTTTTATATTTCTTAGCTACAGTCTCCTTTGGAAAATTAATCAAAGATGTGACAACCAATTGCATAGAAATGTTGCAAGCTATTATCTTAATCCCATGTTGCACTATAATCCTGAGTTTAAGGTTGATAATAATGAAGTGAGACGTGGAATATATGGTTGTTTAGATAGATTGGAGGGAAACAACGATGAGATATCAAAGATTGATACCCAGATTGAGGATTTCGAGAGCAAATCTTGATCTTTTGGTAGTCAAATAGGTCAAAGTGCACTTAAAATCAGAACTCCAGGTCAATGGCGAGCACTTAAAGCCAAAAAGATTGTTATTCTAGTGTTGTGTTTGGCTAGTAGTTCATCTAGTTGAGTGTAATTGAAGTGCTTCAGAGGGCGTAAGAATTTGAATTAATGAAATTGATTTAATAACTAATTTTATGATAAATCATTTCCAGCAAAAGACCATGAATGAGTAGGGTTTGTGATGGATAATTCAAAACTGAACAAGACAGATGCAAGGAAAACAAAAAAGAAAAAAAAAAAAAAAAAAAAAAAAAAAAAAAAAAAAAAAAAAAAAAAAAAAAAAAAAAACTGTAACATTGATGATCTTGTTTCCAATGATGAAGTACTGCAAAGGAGCACGAATAAACTCGTGTAACCATTTATTTCAAGGAAATGTATATACAAACTTCTCCACATGT
>Ga0209489_110421_pt1 | contig 10495 bp, 7 predicted proteins | sample SiratrowhiteBW_FD_187527 | JGI IMG/M metagenome (GOLD analysis project Ga0209489, IMG submission 187527) | Root nodule microbial communities of legume samples collected from California, USA - Siratro white BW (SPAdes) (version 2) | ecosystem: Host-associated > Plants > Roots > Nodule | place: USA...
CTAAAGTTAGAGTTGTTTGAGGACTTACTCGTGCATTTGATTTTGATTTCTCTTCCTGCGCACTTTGGACAATTCAAAGTGAGTTATAATACTCTGAAGGATACTTAGTCCTCAAATGAGCTTATATTTCATTGTGTGCAAAAGGAAGAGAGGTACAACGATAACATAAAGAAAGTGCTCATATGGCTTCTTCCTACCAGAATAAAAGAAAGCGTGAGACTACTGTGGTTACACCTTCTCAGCAGAAAAAAGACAAAGAAACAAAATGAGGTTTTAACTTGTCTCTTCTACAAGAAGACAAGACACATAAAAAAGGATTGTGTCAAATATGTCGATTGGCGTTCAAAGAAGGGTATGATTCTTGCTTTTGTTTGTTGTGAAGTTAATTTAAGTTTTACACCTATGGACACTTGGTGGGTAGATTTTGCTGCTACTCTCACATAAGTTGTACTATGTAGGGTTGCCTATGGAGCTGACCACCATGTGATGCTGAAAGATTCATCTATGTGGCAAATGACAATAAAGTTACAATGGAAGCTGTAGAAACCTTCAGATTATGTTTTAAGACTAGATTATTTTTGGATTTATATGAGCCGTTTATGTACTGTCTTTTAGATGGAATTTAGTTTTTGTTTTTCGTTTGGACAAATCTGGTTATCATTGTTCTTTTGAAAATAATAAAGTTAGTCTCTTCCAAAAATCAAATGTTTATTATTAAGCCTTCTCCATGGGCCTGAAGCTCAAGTATTAATGTGCTTTCATTTATCTGATAAGAGCACGTACACTCACACATTATAAATCACTCATATAGAAATATTGAAAAGGGAATACACGAAAAAAAAGAAGCAAACGTAGCATAGGAAAGAAGAAGAAAGAGAGAGGCAAATTATTTTAAGGGATGAAGTTGTTGAAGAATGAAGTTCCAGCCTCAAAAACCCTAACGCTGCAAATCACAACCCCTCCTCGCTACCAGCACCATGGTGCATCAGAAGCTACGCTTCCAACCCTACGTTCTCCGTTGCACTACCATTGTAGATCTCCAAAGATGCCCAAAGATATGACAATGTCATTTCATTTTCATCGCACCAGCACTTCTCTCGCCATTTTCTAAAACTACTACATTAATAAACCCTAAACTCTAAACCTACAACACTTCCGCATGTACCTCATCTCATTCAACTAAAGCCCCATACACCAATAACTCATTTTTTTGCACACATAACCTCACTCACTTTTTATCACCCACTCACCTCACCTACAATTTACACTGCCCTATCCCACACTATCTCCTGAACACAACAATAACCCCGTCCCCTCGTTTCAGGAAAGCCTCTACACTCACCAGCGTAGCATGAAAGTGGCCCCCAGAAGACACGTGGCGCGTCTCTTTTATTCGGTCACCGACCTCCACGAAAATAGCCACCGACATCGTCGCCCCTTTCCTCAATGGCTCTTTCAACCACTGTATCTTTCACCACGCCACTGGCTTGTTACCTTTTCGGTGCAGAGATCATAATTGGCATAGGTCCTGTTGGCAACAAGTGTTGTAGGGACATTTTGAAGAAAAGACAACCGGTGAGGAAGCAACGCTAGTGACCATTGCCATTCCTTCCGATTAGAGGGCCATAAGTCATCACTACGACCGCTCATCCACACGCCGTTCTGCGAAGCGTTTGTGACCATCAACTACTGTCGGGACTGCTCCTTCGCTATGGATTTCTTGGCTAATATATAAATTAAACATTTTACTTGGGAATATAATTGCTGATAAATAAATTAGCAATTATATTAATGTTTAAAAAATAATATTTAAAATTTTCATTTAATATATATATATATATATATATATATATATATATTATGAATATCAATAAAGATATTATTTATTTATAATATACTTATATTATTAATATTATTTTTCTACACCCTTTTACCTGAGAAAGATGGTTCACATGGAGTAGCGGCAGAAGTGTATGGTACAAGATTATGCATAGAAAAATTGGCCACAACAGGATGATATTTGGGGATGGAAAACTGGATGAACCATTAGAGACAACTCTCCATCCAGTTCTCCATCCCCAAACATCATCTTGTTGCGACAATTTTCCGGTGCATATGGTAGTCCCGTACCATAAACTTTCGCCGCCACTCGTGTGAACCATCTTTTCCAAGTAAAAGGGGTTGAAAAATAATTTTAATATCTTTATTTTAATTTAGATATAATTTATATTCATAATATATATATATATATATATATTAAATACAAATTTTAAATGTTATTTTTTAAACATTAATATAACTGCTAATTTATTTATTAACATATTATGAATATTTTTTAAATAAAAACTTCAATAATTAAAAATTTTAAGTAAAAGAAAGAGTATAAATTATCCAAAATTATATATTTCCTTAAATATAAGTTTGTATATAATTAAAATTTCTAGGTAGAACAAAATCTACAAGTAAATTTCGTTTGTTATAATCGGCTTATTACATACTAGTAAATTTCGTTTGTTATAACCAGGTCACACATTGGATTATTATTAAGAATTTTTTCATTATCTTCTTGCACCATTACATGTGTTTCATCTGTAATATTTACTCTTAATTACTTCCTATGTTTGAAGTCACACTTTATATCCAATTGAAAGGGGTTTAAGAATCAAGTGCTCATACACTAATTAACCACACTGCCATTTGTTAAATTACATTTTTGACATGGACATATTATCTTTCCCCTCACACCATTATTAACAATTGCAAAGTTCAAAAATCCAAGTTTTTCATATATTCAAGTGTATCTCTAAGCATATTTATCTAAGATTTATCCATTGAAATGAGAGTAGGCAATATAACTTCATTTAAAAAGTTGTATTTACATAATTTAAAAAGAACAATAATTATAAAAAAAAATAACATATCAGTTATAATATCTAAATAAGTAAATATAAAATATTTTTTAGATGTACTTTTAAATTATTTGTTGAAAAAGATACTTTATAATTTAATCAGCTTTTAATGTCTATGTTTCTGTTTGACTAGTTCCATTTAAAACAATTTAAGTCTACTTTGACCCGCAACCATAGTCACCAATACATGGGTTAGAGTTAGTTGTATAGGCTAATAGCATCGTTAAGAAAAAAAATGTAATTGAATCTAAATTTCAAACTGAATTGGAAAAGTAATGATAAGAAATTAAAAACTGAATTGGAGTAAGATATAGCCTAAAAGGTGACACACCAGGAGTGACATAGAAAAAGTTAGTTGAAGGCATGACTCCATAAAAAAAATTAGCTTAAAGATTGCTAAATAATTAAGGTTGCTTCAAATGAAAGTTGGGTATAAAGCAAAATAAGGTCCCTAATGTGAACCTGTCTAATAACTTAATAAGGTGATCAGGATTCCATTCCAACAAGATACAAAATTATTTTTCTTTTTAATTTATAAAAAATAATATGATTAAGTTTTGCTAAACATTATTTTATCTTAAAAAAAAGTTCTTTTCAGAAAAATAAATGTATCATGTAGGTTCAAATTCAGCAAATTTTATATTAAAAGTTGTGCACACAACACATAAATAAAGAAAAGAAACAATGAAAAAAAACAAAGTTTAAAAATTCATCATACCAACCATTAAATTTGAAGAAGACCCGTCAATATGCAAATGCGGGATCCACTTAAAACTGTCAAAGAGAGAAACAAAATTAATAATAAAAATAATATAAATATTAAATAAAAGTAAAATGACATAGCATCATTTAAAATTTATCTAAAACACTCTCTCTTGACATTTTACTACTATTTTTTAAGCTTTTGCATCATAAAAGGAAAAACCCAAAATCTGAAAGTTATAAAATAAATAAAATAAGATTATTCTCGGCCTATATTCATTTTGACAGTCAAAACATCATAATCTTTATGTTTTCGGATTTAATAACTATTACGAGACATAGAAGTTGGTATAGAAGAAAAAGTTAAAAGTTGATAGAGGAGAAGATGAAAGAAGAGGTGGTGGTGACGGTTAAATACCTTTATATGGGAAACGGAGGCGGCAGCAAAATCCTAAAGATGAAGTTGAGATAGTAATTTTATAATATAAGAAAGCGGCGGCGGGATACTGTTAGGATTTGATTATATAAGAAACATATCTTTAGTTAAAATAAGAAACACTAAATTTTATAATATTTAACTTAAAAAAGATAATTAATTAGCTCAGTAACAATCAATGAATAATATTAATTTTATAATATACTTCAGTATAGAATAAACTTTATATTGAATAATTATTCTAAAACAATTATATTAAATAAAACTATAAAAAATCTTATTGCTATATTTATTATTAATATTTTTAATTTTTTATAAACAAATTTATAACATAAAATAATTTTTTAAAAATCATTTTAAATATTTTTATTTCTTTATTATATTATTAAGCATCTTTACAAAATTCCTTTTAAATATTTCTATGATTAAAAAAGTTAATAAAAAAATAATTACAAAAGTAATTAAGAAAATAAAATTTATATTTTACATTTACTTGCTTAGCCAAATTAATATTTATTTAATTTAAATATTTTTTCTTATTTATTTTATTTCAACAAATTTATTATAATATTTATTTTATTATTCACTGGTCTAAAATTTAAATTATATTTTTCTACTATTATTCATTATTAGTATTGTCTTTTATTGAAAAATTACAAAAAAATAAACTAGAAAAATTATGCCAGAATTCGGTAGGTATAAAAGCTCTAGAAAAAAGTTTAGCTTTTTGTTTTAAAGTCTAATGGAAATAATTTGAGAGGTGTTTCAACCCAATTAAAAAAAGATAAAAAAAAATACAACAAACCTGTAAAGACCAACATCTAGATAACAAAGACCAACACTACTAAATGCAATGAAAAGGCACACCAACAAAAGTAAGGCAAATTACCATTAAATGTAAGTCGGGTTTTATTGTTGAATATCAATATACACCCTATAAGTTGAAAATTAGCAATATTATTTTCTTTAAACAAAGTTGTGACAATACAACGTGACTTAAAACGATTATACCATTTTGTGAATCCATTCGCCCATTTCTTTGTCAAACCCATCCGCTCATTTCTTTGTCAAACCCAAGTATATATAGTAATGTTTTTTCAAAAGACCGGTTAACTTAACAACAACAGTATTTTTTATTGTTTTTGTAAATCCTATCTCACTTCTTGTCCAAATTAGTCAGAATGCCCCTTAATCGATCTAATCTGCTTCTACTTCACGTACTTGCAATCTCAAGAGAGGTCCTGCATACATTTTGACATTTAAATCAAAAAAAAAATTGAGTAATGCAGAATTTAGTAAGATAAAATAATAATATCTTATGTGTTGAAAATAACTTCCCTTTTATAACATTTGACTAGGCCTTCTAATAAACCTTCTAACTATTGAATTGGAAGCCCAACTTACCAGTGAGACGTCTCAACACTATCAAAAGAAACCCAAAACTAAAAATCATAAAAATGAATAAAATGAAATCATTCTCAACTTACATTCACCTTGATTGTAAAAACATCAAAATGTCTTTGTCTCCGAATTTAATAACTACTATAAAGATGTTGATAGTGGAGAAAAACATAGAAGTTGATAAGTTGAGGAGAAGAAGATAGAAGTTGGTAGAGGAGAAGAAGGAGGTAGTAAGGGTTGAGAGTGACAAATAAAAGGTAAAGCAATAAAAGAAAAAAGATAATAGTGTTAGCACAAAGAGGCGACAGAGAGATGCTATTAGGATTTCTTTATATAGGGAAGGTATATTGAGTTGACGTGAGAAATACTAAATAAACTTACTTAGTTTTAATAATTTTCAAAAGATTAATAAATACCTTAAACTTTGTATAAAATAATTAAAAATAAGATCTTCCATTATTAAAAAATATAAAATCAACAACTTTATCTTAAAATATAATTTAAATATAAAACTCTCTACATAATAATTTTTATTTATAAATAAATAGAAACACAATATGCTGATCTCTAATTAATAATATTATTAATAATAAAAGATTTTAATCAGATTTATAATATAAATATAAAATTCATTTTATATTTAAATTATATATAATATATTATATATACTCTTCTGATAAATTTTTTGAAACATGAGAAAAATGCATTCTTTAGTCTTTTAAGATTTTAAATTTTTCTAAACTAACTTTTAAATTTTATATCTCTAACACTAGGGTGAGACTTTATATATTGCTGCACATGTTATAAATTTATCTCCTGTTGTTGTTTTGCAAGCTGATGTTCTTGATAAAGTGTGTTATGGAAAAGATGTCTCCTATAATCATCTTCGTGTCTTTGGCTATAAGGCATTTATACATGTGTTTAAAGATGAGAGGTCTAAATTAGATGACAAGACAAGAAAGTGTATTTTCATTGTTTATGGCTATGATGAGTTTGGCTATATATTTTATGATCCTGTTGAAAAGAAGCTTGTCAAAAGTCGTGATGTTATTTTTGTATAAGATCATACCATTAAAGATATTGGGAAGACAGAAAATCAGAGTCTTCGAGCACTGTGGTTGAAATCAATATGTTTAAAATCTTTGCACTTACATATTTGATTATATCAAGCTTGAGAGTGGATGAGAAGTTTGATGTTGACTGTGTTATTGAGCTAGCAACACCAAGACTTGAATATTTTTGTCAACACCCGATTTTGTCCGGGTAATCTTTTAAATTAAAGCATAATGATAAAATAAAAAGAAATAAAAATCAATAATAACATAAAAATATATTTATCAGTTTAAGTATTCTTGAAATAATAATAGTAAAAAATTAAATAAAATTTGAACTTTTCCATTAAAAAAAAGACTCACAAAGAAAAGGTGGTGATTTTACAAAATAAAGTAAAATAAAATAAATAATTAATAAAAAAAAACGAAAATAATAAGAAAATAACAAAAAAATCTAAATTAAAACAATAGAATCTAAATATTAAAAATATATATGAAAAAATAAATAATAATAAAAACAAATAACTGCTTCCAAACTTGATTTGCAAGTTTTAAAAAATAAATAAATAAATAAATAAATAATAATAAAAAGAATGAGTCAATGGTAGTAGACCCCATGTTCTCACTCTTTAACTTCACGTATTGTTTTAAAAAAAAATAATAAATAAAAATAAAAATAATAATAATAATAAATAAATAATTTAAATAACAATTGTTAAACTGCTCAGGTAACAACCCATGTTCTCCACTTAATTAAAAATAAATTAATAATAAATAGATTTTTACCTTTGAAAAATGTTTTAAGCCTCATTACTGACTAGATTCATCTTGATATTAATTTTAAAAAAATTTAAATGTGAATGAGTCAAAGGTTTGTTAACTGCTCTGAACCACTTAGGAAAAAATAAAAATAATAATAACCGCTTAGATTTGGAAAGGATAAAAAATAAAAATATATAGGGGGAGAGGGGATCAGTTTTGGAGGAGAGGAGAAAACGAGAGAAAAAGAGAGGAAGCTTTACTGACTGAGAAAGAAAAAGAGCAAGCAGGTATGTAAAATTATTTTTACTCTTATACTTCTTATCTTGCATGCATTTCAAAGTTTTACGGTAAACCCATGGTATAAATTTTTTTACTACATGCATGCACCTGCTGCATCACCATCAATTACCAAGAAGCAGCCACCAAGATAACCACCACCGGACCAAGCCTTACCTCCAAACTGCACTTCCACTATAACAACAACACCGTGCAGTCCCTAAACGCCTTCACGACAGCCTCCAAACACGCCCTCTACGTCACCTTCACCTCCATACCTTCAGCACCTCCAAAACAGTTACCTGCCCTTCCAATAAGCTTCCCATAACTACGTTCCACCCTTTACCCATGCAAACAACGCCATATGTCCCCCTCCATGTCTTCCACGCATCTCCAAGCATGTTCTCCACCTCATCCTGTCAACCATGAACCTTCACCTTGCCATCACTACCTCCATGTTTTATATACACCTTCTCCACCATGAGGCACCAGCGCCCACCAACGACCTCCTTGGATTTGCGGAAAACCATCACCATGCACTATGCCTCTACTACCATATACACAAGAACTACGCCATCATGCGCCAATCACCATGCGCCTCCCACGTGGATCGAGCACTATGCCTTGTTCCTTCACCCCTCTTCACCATACCACGCATTTGCCACGCCTCATCCCCTCGACCACGTAGTAACACCTTCCATGTTCCACGTGCACCTCGCCATGACATCAACCTTCACCTCCACTAAATACCCAAACTAGCACCTCCATGCAGAAGACACACCTCTTATGCCTCCAACCATGGTCAAGATCCAACACCTTCCATGTTCCTCAAAGATGTTTTCGGTGGAACCTCCACCATATACAAAACCAATATGCATCATGAACCACAAGCCAAAATGAAACCAGACATGACCACTCCTCTCCTTTTACCCTTCCACCCTTTCCATGGCATCAGCTGATAACGTCATAAGCTTTGAGCCCTAGACGATGCTTTCGTCCATCCGTCTCTGATCCCTGCCTATAACGCCTTCCTCATGCTTCTGACGCCACCAAAACCTTCCCCCATACCCGAAAGATGAAGCCTTCCCACTACACATTCTTTAACCTCTACCCATCCTAACCACCAATCAAACCACCATGAGCAACCCGAGTCACACCTCCCAACCTAACAGTACCTCCTTGCCACCTCCAAACTTCCTCCTTGCCTCGCAGTCTTCACCATGCCTACCTCCAAACTTCCTCCTTGCCACCTCCAAACTTCCTCCTTGCCTCGCAGTCTTCACCATACCTACCTCCAAACCTCGTCTTCCTCCAACCTTCAACCGTAGCCATGACCGAATCTGCCTCAAGATTCCCAAACAATCCCAACTCCCTCACCTTCCTCTCCTCTTCCGCTTACAAACATCATCACTTCCATTACTAGTAAGCTAAAGCCATGCTTCACAGCCCTCTACTTGCCTTGTAGCCACCACCCAAACCTCCTAACTACCATGCATGGCCCCCACCCAACAGCAACGAACCACCATGAACCTTCCAGCACCTCCTTGCAATCACGGGGCCCCCTACGGAGCCACCGCCACTTAAATGCCTCACGCCCACAACCTGGGCACCCCTCTAGTCACTTCCGGTCTCCTCCAAAGACGACTCTGCTCGCACCGCTGGGAACCATGTTCCACCGCCGGATCCTATGACGCTGCCTCCACCATCAAACATCTTTAGTCCCCCTCCTATTCTCACCCTTCGTCGGAAACCACCCTCACCATCAACCTGAGAAGAATCCGTAAGTAACCCGCCTTTGCGTTGCCGCCGTCGGCGATCTTCAGCGTCGCTACCCACCAAAACCATCATGCCCAACCCTTGCTGTGCTTCTCTTCACCATGTATGACACCCTCCTCATTCCTTTACCGCCTCCGTGCACCTAGCTTCCGTTGCACCGTCGTAGCTGCCTGCCGCCGTCGCTGTCGGTGGTGCTTGACGTTGCTGCCCCGCCGCCCTCGCCACCAACATCGCCAGCCACACCCTCCCGTGCCTCAAACCGAAACAACCTTGCCTCTCTCTTGCCACGTCAGGGCTTCAAACCCTAATGGGTTAGTGGGGATGCTTTTTGCACCCCACATATTTAGTCTTGCACCCACACCTTCGATATCCCTAAAATGCCCTTGGTTATAGGTTGGGTCTTCAGCTAGTAGATTTGCTCTTTTCACCCCCCATATTCCTGTATATACTCCCAGTTCCTCACATTTACTAGAATACCCTTGACCATAAGTTAAGTCTTGGTTGGTAAGATTACTTCTTACACCCCGGTAATTAGTAACTGCACCCGCACTTTTCTAAGTTCCTAGAATACCCCTAAGCTAAGAATTTCCATTCTTGCATATATGATCTTACTAAAGCCCAAGCTTTAAATTTGGCACCTACTCAAAGCCCAAGCTTTAAACTTGGCACCTTACTCAAAGCCCAAGCTTTAAACTTGGCACCTTACTCAAAGCCCAAGCTTTAAACTTGGCACCTACTCAAAGCCCAAGCTTTAAACTTGGCACCTCAAAGCCCAAGCTTTAAACTTGGCACCTCAAAGCCCAAGCTTTAAACTTGGCACCTACTCAAAGCCCAAGCTTTAAACTTGGCACCTATACTATTTTCCAAAGCCCAAGCTTTAAACTTGGCGCCTTACCCAAAGCCCAACTTTAAACCTGGCATTGACAACATTCTTTTCCCTTACTTTCAAATCCAAGCCTTTTCAAGCTCTCAAAATTTTCAAAATATCAAAACAACCAACAATCTTATCATCAAAGAACTACGTAACCCTGATTCTCCACCCTTAAATGGAGATACGTAGGAGCAAGGTCAAACCTTGTCGGGCTCCCTAAAACCGAAAAAAAAATATTTTGTTTGTTTTATTTAATCTCTTTCTTGGGAAAATAAATATTTTAAAAAAATCACACTCAGATTACTTATTT
>Ga0209489_110422_pt1 | contig 10494 bp, 6 predicted proteins | sample SiratrowhiteBW_FD_187527 | JGI IMG/M metagenome (GOLD analysis project Ga0209489, IMG submission 187527) | Root nodule microbial communities of legume samples collected from California, USA - Siratro white BW (SPAdes) (version 2) | ecosystem: Host-associated > Plants > Roots > Nodule | place: USA...
CTGAAGAAATTCAGAAGCTAAAAGAAGAGGTTGAGCAGCTGAAGAAGAAGAATGATGTACTGAATAATGACATGCAGAGCCTTCAACATGAATACTTGAATGTTAAGGTGGACAATGAAAATTTGATGAAGAGGCAGAAAGTTGATAAGGAATGTATTATGGAGATGACTCAGGAGTTAACTGCTGCTAAGGTTGAGCTGACTACGAGAGCTAGAGAATGGGAGATGACCATGCATGCTGAGCGCCAAGAAACCAGGCAGGACAGACAGAAGATTGTAGAAGAATTATATGACTTACAGGACAGGTTCCACAACAAAGAGTTGCAAATGAAAGAAATCATGGCGGAATATGAAGAGAAGCTGAAAGAGGAGCAGTGGCAGAAGATGGAGGCTGAAGAAAGGCACCAGATGATAACCCAACTGGAGAATCACATTGCGGATCAGGAATGAGACATTATTCATTGGAAGACGTGTTTCTCACAATTGGCTGTTTTAGCCAATGGAGCCATGGAAGATGTGTCTAGGATGCTGAGAGAGGCAGACTCATCTCTAATGTTTTTTAACTTCCCGGATTCTGTTCAGACTTTTCTTAATCATTGTAAATATTTAGTCGAGCAGATGAAAGTTATAATTGCTCGTTCTAGGGATTGATTTTGTTTCGTATTGGTTCTATACATTGTTTTATGATATCAGACAGTTTTTTTTCCCTATCAATGCAAATACGGGTTCAATTTCCATGGATGTACGCGCAATTTTCACAATTATTGTTTAAACAACGTGCATACAATTCTTATTTTTCATAACATTCATTTTGCATTTTTATTTAATTTTTTCATAATAAAAAAACAGAAACATATAATGACGGCAAATATTCCGTGTCATCGCTACAGAACTCGTGCCAACAGCAAAATAATGGACAACGAAGTGCAAGAGAGCATGAAAGCTGACATAGACCAGCTGAAAACTCAGATGGGCCAGATGTTTGAAATGATGGTGGCTTTGAAAGATGCGGTTACTGTCCGCAATGAAGAAGCTCAGTCTTCACATCCCCCTCTACTTCAACATGGTAACCCTAATATGGGAAATAGAAACATTCATGAGCCTCATCCGTATGGTATGCCTTCGAACTATGAGCCTGTATATGAAGAGTATGAAGAGCAAGGAGAAATGCCAATGGGTAATGCTGCTAACCCCAAAGGTCAACTTAAAGCTACTCAAATACCACTTGCTAGTCGTGTGGAGAAAGTGGTAGTTGATAAGGTCCTATCTAGTACTCAACCAAGGGTTTTGCAAATTCATGCTGGAGAAGCATCTGTGATGAAGAATAATGTGAATGAAGGCATTCAAAGTATGATGTTTAATGCTGATATGACGAAGAGCAAGCTGGAAATACTGGAGGAAAGGCTCCGGATGATTGAAGGAGTCAATGCTTGCGAGTTCGGAGATGCTGCTAGGTTAGGTTTGGTACCAGATGTGGTGATACCCCCAAAGTTTAAGGTGCCAAAATTTGAGAAGTATTTGCCCAAAGAGTCATCTAGTCATGTACTGTAGGAAAATGGCTGCTCATGCTCATAATGAGAAGCTATTGATGCATTTCTTTCAGGAGAGTCTTACTGGGACAGCTTTAAACTGGTACATGCATTTGGAATAAGTTAAAATCCAGACATGGAAAGATTTGGTCAATGCTTTCATAAAGCAGTACAAATACAATACGAACATGGCTCCCAATAGAATGCAGCTGCCAAGCCTGTTCAAGAAGAGCACTGAAACCTTCAAAGAGTATGCCCAAAGATGGAGAGAATTGGCTGCTCAGGTTGAACCACCTCTCCATGAAAATGAAATAACCACCATGTTCATCGAAACATTCTAATCTCCATATTATGAACATGTGTTGGAAAATGTGTCTTCCAACTTTTCCAATATAGTTATTATCGGTGAAAGGGTTGAATACGGGCTTAAAAGTGGAAAGATAGCACAAAACCCGTCCGCGGTTAACAATGCTAGAAAGCCCGGATTCAATAATAATAGGAAGAAAGAAGGAGAGGTGCAAGCAGCTTCAACAGTGCCACATTGGGGAGGATATCAAAATCAGTATCGACCGAATTACAGACTATCACAGACATATGTTGCGAATGTTGTGCCGAATTATCAGTACAATGCCCCTCGACCACAGACTGGGTATAGACCGCCAATGGCAGCTCATAATGCTTATCAACCCAATCAGGGGTTCAGAATCACAATCAGGCACCAAATCAAAACTTTGGTCAAAGGAGTAATCCAGGAGAGAGGGCGATGAAGTTCACTCCTTTGCCAATGACTTATGCAGAGTTACTGCCTGACTTGGTTAAGAATGCACTGGTGGCTATATGCCCAGCAAAGACACTACAACCACTATACCCTAGGTACTATGATGCAAATGCCAAGTGCGAATACCATAACGGAGAAGTGGGTCATTCCACCGAAAACTGTCGTGCTTTCAAGTTCAAAGTACAGTCTTTGATTGATTCTGGGTGGCTCACCTTCCAAGAACAGAAGCCAAGTGTGGACAAAAACCCTTTGGCTGGTCACTCGAATGCCACGGTTAATGCTGTAATAGATGAAGAAGAACCAAGTCTGGTTAGATGTGTAAATGAAATGAAAAAACCTATGAATGAGATTTTCAGAGCAATCTGTCATGCTGGTTTATTCTTATATGAACATAGGCCAGAAGATAAATGTGGTTTCCATGCTAGCACCGAGCATTCTATTGATGAGCGTGCTGAATTCAAAAATTATGTACAAGACTTGATAGATAAACATATTCTACAAGTTACTCATCAAAGGAAAGAAGAGGGGGTATTTGCTGGTGAAGAATAGGTTCCACAAAGGCCTAAACCGTTGGTGATTCAATTTACTAGGCCCACCAATTCCATGCCTGCAGGACGACAACCCTTGGTGATTCAGACACCCGCTGCTTTCCCATACAAGAATGACAAAGTTGTTCCGTGGAAGTATGGTGTTAGTATCATTCAAGAGGAACAAAAAGATGAATCTGTTGAATCCAGTAAAGCTGCTATTGACAATATATCTGGAATTGGGGGCATGACTAGGAGTGGTCAGTTGTTCACTCCACCTGTGCTGAGAGGAGAGAAAAGTATTGAAAAAATTAGAGAAGAAATGGCTGCAGAAAAGGCAAAGGCTTTGTTAAAAGGAAAAGCTGTGCAAGAAAACCCAGAACCCGAGCTGAAAGAAAGAAAGGAGGTTACCGATGAAGATGCATATGAGTTCTTAAAGTTCGTCCAACAAAGTGAGTATAAGGTGGTTGATCAATTAAACCGGATGCCTGCAAAGGTATCGTTGTTGGCATTGTTGATGCATTCTGATTCTCATCGGAAATTGCTAATGAAGATTTTGAGCGGGGCCCATGTTGATCAGGAAATTTCCTTGGATAAATTCGAAGGGATTGTTAGTCATATTACGGCTAACAATTATTTGACTTTTACTGAGGAGGAATTACCTGCAGAAGGTAGAGGGCATAATAAAGCTCTTCACATCTCAGTTAAATGCATGAATCATTTCATCTCACGAGTATTAATCGATAATGGTTCATCATTGAATGTGATGCCGAAAACCACCCTAAACAAGTTGCCAACCGAGGGGATTCATTTGCGCCCTAGCACTATGATGGTCAGAGCTTTTGATGGGAGTAAGAGGGAAGTTGTGGGAGAAGTAGAGTTACCAGTCCAAGTTGGACCATGCACTTTTCAGGTTGTATTCCAAGTTATGGATATATCACCAGCCTACAGTTGCTTGCTGGGTAGGCCTTGGATACACACGGCTGGAGTAGTACCTTCAACTCTACATCAAAAACTGAAGTTTATAATTAATGATAAATTGATCATAGTTTCTAGAGAGGAGGACTTGCTGGTATGTGGACCTACTTCTACTCCTATATTGAAATCGCGGAGGAAGCTCTGGAAACCTCTTTTCAAGCTCTGGAAATTGTCAGCACAGCTTATATCGAACCTTTTAGGGTGAGTCCACACTTATCTAGCGCATCACTGATGGTGGCTAGAACCATGATGGAGAAGGGGTATGAATGTGGCAATGGATTGGGCAAAAATAATGATGGGTCTGTAAAGCCATTGGAGCTGATTGAGAATAGAGGAAGGTATGGTTTGGGGTATAAACCTACCCAAGCAGATCGGAGGAGAAGAGTTGAAGAAATGAAAGAAAGAAGACAGGCTAGGATAGAGAGAAGAGAGCCAAAGATGAATGAAATTCCTCTATGCAGGCTGAATCAGAGCTTTTATAGTGCTGGGTGGATCAATCTTGATCAGGTGGCAGCAATTGAACAGGAGCTTGAGGATGGAGGCTCAAATTTTGTATATCATTGCCTTCCAGATGAGCAGATTGGCAACTGGAAGTCTGTAGAGATACCAATGGTGTATACACAGGAAAAAATGTAATAGAAAAAGAAACTTTTGTTTAGTTTTAAACATTTTCTTTTACAGTGTAATACTTTTTCTTGGCTTTAACGCTATTTCAGTAATAAAAGTTGAGTTTTCATTCAAATTTTTGTCTTGTCTATTTATTGTTTTTAAAATTGAATAATGCAGATATGATGATGCCTGTTTTGAAAATAATCATTCCGATATTTCATTTCCAAATTTTACGGACCCCGATGATATGGAAAATGATGAATATGATGAAAACTGTGAACCCTCTCCGGAGTTGTTGAGATTAGTTGAACAAGAGGCGAGAGAAATTAAACCGCACCAAGAAGAAGTTGAAATGGTTAATTTGGGAGATGAGGGGGAAGAAAAGAATGTTAAAATTGGAGCTGGTCTAACAAAAGAAATGAAACTGCAGCTATACACCCTTCTAACAGAGTTTAAAGATATATTTGCTTGGTCATACAAAGATATGCCTGGTTTAGATCCCGAAATTGTACAGCACAGGCTACCACTTAAACCAGAATGTCATCCAATCAAACAGAGATTGAGAAGAATGAAGCCGGAGGTGTCGTTGAAAATAAAAGAAGAGGTCGAAAAGCAATTTAATGTCGGATTCTTAGCTGTGACACAATACCCTCAATGGGTAGCTAATGTTGTTCCTGTTCCGAAGAAAGATGGGAAAGTTCGGATGTGTGTAGATTATAGAGACCTAAATAGGGCTAGCCCTAAGGATGATTTTCCGCTACCACATATTGATACATTAGTGGACAACACTGCTACATCAACATTATACTCATTCATGGATGGTTTCTCGGGATATAACCAGATCAAGATGGCGCCGGAAGATATTGAGAAAACTACTTTCATCACTTTGTGGGGCACATTCTGTTACAAAGTAATGTCATTCGGATTGAAGAATGCTGGGGCAACCTATCAGAGGGCAATGGTGACTCTCTTTCACGATATGATGCATAAAGAAATTGAAGTTTATGTTGATGATATGATAGCTAAATCGGCATCGGAAGAAGAACACCTTGTTAATCTGAAAAAGTTGTTTGAGAGGTTGAGAAAATATAAATTACGGTTGAATCCGTCTAAATGCACTTTTGGGGTGCGATCTGGAAAGCTTCTAGGTTTTATTGTGAGTCAGAAAGGAATAGAAGTTGATCCAGATAAAGTACGTGCTATTCTTGAAATGCCGCATCCGGTCACGGAAAAAGAAGTTCGAGGTTTTCTGGGAAGATTAAATTACATTGCCAGATTTATTTTCCAGTTAACCGCCACTTGTGAGCCAATTTTCAAACTATTACGAAAGAATCAAGCGGTAAAATGGAATGAAGACTGTCAGATAGCATTTGACAAGATTAAACAATATTTAAGAGAACCTCCAATATTGCGTCCGCCAGTTCCTGGAAGGCTTCTTATTCTCTATCTGACAGTATTAGATGGATCAATGGGTTGTGTTTTGGGACAACAAGATGAAACGGGAAAGAAAGAATATGCCATATATTATTTGAGCAAGAAATTTACTGATTATGAACAAAGATATTCCGCATTAGAGAAAACCTGTTATGCACGGGCTTGGACAACAAATCGTTTGAGACAATATATGCTTAGTCATACAACATGGTTAATATCTAAGATGGATCCAATCAAGTATATTTTCGAAAAGCCTGCTTTGACTGGAAGAATAGCTCGTTGGCAGATGTTACTATCAGAATTTGATATTTTGTATGTCACGCAAAAAGCTATTAAAGGCAGTGCTTTGGCCGAATTTCTAGCTCATCAACCTGTAAATGATTATCAACCCATGCAACCTGAGTTCCCAGATGAAGATATTATGGCCCTGTTTGCCACAGAAGAAGACGAGGATGATGAAAGAAAGTGGATTTTATTCTTTGACGGAGCCTCCAATGCATTAGGACATGGTATAGGGGCAGTGCTGATCTCCCCAGGAAAACAATATATACCAATGACTGCAAGGTTATGCTTTGAATGCACAAATAACATAGCAAAATATGAAGCATGTGTTATGGGAATCCGAGCAGCCATTGAAATGAAAGTAGAGCGCTTAAATGTGTATGGTGATTCAGCATTGGTTATTCATCAAGTAAAAGGAGAATGGGAAACTCGAGATCACAAATTGATTCCTTATAAAGCATATATCAAGGGATTGATTGAACATTTTGAACAAATAGAGTTTCATCACATTTTAAGAGATGATAATCAGTTAGCTGACGCTCTTGCTACCTTGTCATCCATGTTTGAGGTTAGTCAAGAGGAAGGTCTGCCGTTGATTAAAATGCAAAGTTATGAAAATCCGGTATACTGTAATTTCATTGAAGAAGAAGCAGATGACAAGTCGTGGTATTTCGATATTAAGCGATATCTCAAAAATCGAGAGTACCCAGATTCAGCCTCAGAGAATGATAAAAGAATGTTAAGAAGGTTAGCCTCTAGTTTCATCTTCGATGGTGATGTACTATATACACGAAATCATGACATGATGCTTCTCCGTTGTGTGGATGCTAAAGAGGCTGAGCTAATACTGCGAGAAATATATGAAGGAACCTTCGGAACTCATATGAATGGACATTCTATGGCTAGAAAGATTCTCAGAGCTGGATATTTTTGGATGACAATGGAAAATGATTGTTGTAAACATGTGAGAAAGTGTCAGAAATGTCAAATATATGCTGATAACATTAATGTGTCACCTACTGCATTGAATGTTTTATCTGCACCATGACCTTTCTCCATGTGGGGCATAGATGTTATTGGAGCTATTGAACCAAAGGCATCGAATGGACACCGCTTTATATTAGTGGCCATTGACTACTTCACAAAATGGGTTGAGGCTGCTTCGTACTCAAATGTGACCAGGAAGGTGGTGACAAAATTCATAAGGAAGGAACTGATTTGCAGATATGGAATTCCTGAAAGAATCATCACTGATAATGCCACTAACTTGAATAACCAAATGATGAACGAGCTTTGTGAGGAGTTTAAGATCAAGCATCACAATTCTTCCCCTTATCGTCCCAAGACGAATGGAGCGGTTGAGGCGACTAACAAAAATATAAAGAAAATAATTCAAAAAATGGTAGTAACTTATAAAGATTGGCATGAAATGTTGCCATTTGCTCTTCATGGCTATCGGACATCAGTGAGAACATCAACAGGAGTAACTCCTTTCTCATTGGTTTACGGAATGGAAGCAGTATTACCATTTGAAGTCGAAATTCCTTCTCTCAGAGTATTGATGGAGACTAAGTTGGAAGAAGCTGAATGAAGGTATGACCAACTCAATCTTATTGAAGAGAAGAGGTTAGCCGCTGTGTGTCATGGACAGTTATACCAAAAAAGAATGAAAAAGGCATTTGATAAGAAAGTTCGCCTGCGAGAATTTCACGAAGGTGATCTGGTGGTTAAAAAGATCATATCAGTTCAGAAGGATCATCGCGGTAAATGGATGCCTAACTATAAAGGTCCATATGTGGTAAAGAAAGCTTTCTCTGGAGGGACACTAATTCTCACAAGGATGAATGAGGAAGAGTTACCATTGCCGGTCAACTCTGACACAGTTAAAAAATTCTATGCATAATGTGATTCCATAATTTGAGGAATGTAATATTTGGAAACATGGTATGATATTGGAATTGTATCTGTATATTTCTTTTGATGAAATAAATTTTGCTTTGAATTCTCACTTATATATTCTTGTTGAAGTAAAGAAAAAGTATACACCACGAGTTGACTACACGACTTCTCGAATTCTAAAGGATGTCAAGCAATAAATAAAAAAAAGAAAGAAAAAATTGCTCAATAAATCATGTTTATGGGATCATTGAATTTATTGAATAGCAAAATAAAATAAAAATAATAAAAAGGGTTTTGTCATGGTTTTAAAGTTTGGCAAGGAAAGAGGAATTAATTGACCTTTATCAGACAGAACATATTTGCATGCATATGTCTTAAAAACCTCTTTGAGCCTTCTTGTACCCAGACTAAAAGAGAAAGGATTTGTCTCAGTAAGCCCTAGTGTCGCTTATCAAAGTTATGAATAAAACATCACAATGGGCAATCAGGTGAAGATTTTGTGCGGATAATTTCAATCTCCTCTCTTCAAAGGCATTCGAATATAATAAAAATAATAAAGAGTCCGTTAGATTGAAAGCCCGTCAAGGAAAATCTAAGCAAAAGATAGGACAATAAACGGAAAGAAAATGAAAAAGTGATAAGTGTTGAAAGTCACTGAAATTTGTTGCAAGAGTTAATCTCTCTGAAAATCAAGTAATCAAGACTCGAAATGATATATGGCCATGTTTCTCTATCCCAAATAATCAATAAAATTTCCGTTGTACCCTCTTTGAGCCCAAAGTAAAATTTCTTTCAAAAATACCCCAAACAAAATCATTAGCAAGCTGAAATTCAGTTTATAGCACATGTCAAAATCTTCTCAAGAAGAAATCTCAAGGAAAGAAAAAGAAAGAAGGAAAGAAAATTCAAAAGGAAAAGTATGGTATCAAATCAAAGATGATATTTACAAGTAACAGAATGTTCGTAATAGGAGAAGAAAAATAACAATGGCAGAAAATGATCTCAGCAAAGCTTGAACTGTCTTTCATAAAATCAAGTTGATGATTTTGTTACAAAATAATAAAAAACCCACACATAATCTTTTGAGCCTTTATACCTTTTCTTTCAAAACCCTTTAAAACCCTTGGCCACGTTACAAGCCACTTAAAGTCCACATAGATCGAAGAATGATTGCAACGATTTCCACAAAGAATAACCCTGCAACAGAGGACTGTGACTGCCAATATGAGTCAAAAGAAAGTGAAAAAGAAAAAAAAAAGTAAAATAAATCTGAGTGCCTTTGGTAGGAGGGTGATACCCATTTGACGACTGAACAAGAGTGAAATATCGTTAAAGAAATATCAACACTGGGGCAACCTTTCTCTATTTGAATCTTCCTCATTATTTCTCTTTGTTCACGGTCGAATTATTCTTTCGGTTTAATTTTATGTCACTCATACTTCAAAACTGGGGCATTACTACTCAATCGCTCTGTATTTATTCACCTCTTGGAAGATATAGTTTTCTTCATATGATTTGCGTCGCCTCGGTTTTTTTTTCCACTAAATTCATTTCTCTTCATCTAACCCAACAAAATAAACCATCCCTTTGAACCCAACTTCTCATACTTCAAAACTAAAAAACTGGGCATTGTCCTTTGCAGTTTGAGGTAATGTCATTTGGACTCTCCTCAGTGGATCATAAAACCTTGTTTACCATTTTTATTGTTTAACTACCAATTTAAGTACATGTGCAGCAAAATGTAATGAATGGTGGAGTCAATAAAATCTTAATTTCACTTGTTAGGCTTTAGATTTGCCAAAAATTATTGAAAAAATCCAGATCAAAACAAAAGAAAATTTTTATGACTCAATAAATTCAATGATTGCTGAAAAAATGTTTGATTTATAGCAAAAGCAAAAAAAAAAAAATGATGATGAAAAAAATCAATCAAATCAAAATTTTGACACATTAAAGCACACATATTCATTCATACATGCATACATTCAAACAATCAGAAATTTCAAGTTTTCATGCATTCATACATGCATACATTCAAACAATTAGAAATTCAAAGTTTTCATGCATTCTCACATGTATACATTCAAGCAATCCAACAATTCAAAGTCTTCATGCATTCATACATGCATTTTTGATGTTGATCAAATTAGCCAAAGTTGTTTTCTCCAAAGATAGAAGACCCTCTCGATACAAGGTCTGGAGTGTAGATACGGTGATTCTCTCGATACAAGATTCCGTTCTCATGATCATAGGTTTGACCTGATGGTACGAAGTTAACCTTAGGTCTGCAATGATGATCCGTGATCCTCTCGATACAAGATCCGGCCTCACATTTAGTTTCTCAGCATTAGTGATCCGTGATCCTCTCGATACAAGATCCGGTCTCACATTTAGTTTCTCAGCATTAGTGATCCGTGATCCTCTCGATACAAGATCCGGTCTCACATTTAGTTTCTCGG
>Ga0209489_110423_pt1 | contig 10493 bp, 3 predicted proteins | sample SiratrowhiteBW_FD_187527 | JGI IMG/M metagenome (GOLD analysis project Ga0209489, IMG submission 187527) | Root nodule microbial communities of legume samples collected from California, USA - Siratro white BW (SPAdes) (version 2) | ecosystem: Host-associated > Plants > Roots > Nodule | place: USA...
ATGAAGGAACACTTAAGATTGCAGACTTTGGACTGGCTTCTATTTTTGATCCAAACCATAAACATCCCATGACTAGTCGTGTAGTAACCCTTTGGTATCGACCTCCTGAGTTGCTCCTTGGTGCCACAGATTATAGTGTGGGTGTAGACCTCTGGAGTTCTGGATGTATATTAGGAGAGTTATTGGCTGGGAAACCAATCATGCCTGGTCGTACAGAGGTAACAACTCAGCTATATATCATCTTGTTGACTTATTGGATTTTTCATAATTTCTCTGATAGTAGGTAATCCTATAAATCTGTGGTATAGTATGTATGCATTTATGAGGATAGAGACTAGAGAGGTGCTGGGGAGATTATAAAGATATTAATAGTAATTTAGCTTCAGTCATGTAATGTGGATCAATAGCTACCAAATTGTGTTGTGTACAATGTATAAATAATTCTCATACTCTGTTTATAAGAAGATGCCTTCTTTTAACTGGTATACTATTAGTAGATCTTATGTTTAGTTTTAATTTCTCTTGCATATTTTGGGAGAGTTTCAAATTTGCATAGTTTGATAAGAAGATATAGCAAGTGTATTTAGTTTATGGTTATAAGAAATCACAATTAGATTTTTTCTAACTCTTTTCTTGTATAGGTGGAACAACTGCACAAGATATACAAACTATGTGGTTCACCTTCTGATGAGTATTGGAAGAAGTCAAAGTTGCCTAATGCTACCTTGTTTAAACCACGAGAGCCATACAAGAGGCGCATAAGAGAGACATTTAAAGATTTTCCACCTTCTGCTCTACCCCTCATTGATACACTTCTCGCAATTGATCCTGTAGAACGGGAAACTGCCTCAGATGCTTTGAGAAGTGAGGTGAGGTTTCTCAAAATTCCAGATCTCCTTGTTAAAATGCTGGTGTGTTTCTTTCAAATTTTGCAGTGCCTTTTTGTTGATTTATTATTTCTTTCAAATTGATGGTGCATTGCCAAAAACATTTTCCTAAATGTCTAGAACAGGTGCTTGAAGCTCTGTTTTGTGACGGGTATGAATAACCTGTTCATTGAGCTACATGAAACCCTATGATTTTCTTGATGTGGAACCTGTTTTTGTCAGGCTATGTGATCTTTAACAACAATTATAGTCGGTGAATCTTTTGATCTTGACGATAAATCTTCTGAGAGCAAGGTTTTTCAGCTTCTTGTTCTGGATATCTAATTTTAACCATTTGCTTATGTCTCAAGCTAATTTTCACCAAATATTAAATATTGTTTGAGGTGATGCTCCTGTCTCAAGCTGTATGTTTATCTTAACCATAAGAGTCTCATCTTGGAATAGATTCAACAATTCGCTTTATTGTGTTTTCTTTTGAATTAAAATTAAATTAAATTCATACATAGATTGGATCACTTGTATTAAGTTTTCACATTAAAAGTGTCGATGATCTTAAATTAATATAATATAGTTATATATGTGTAAGAATTGATAGAATGAAACTACCTTGATTCTAATTTAGGTGTTAATCCTGTTGTGTTTGAATAATCTTTTTAAAACCAAACCCGTAAACATTTACCTTGCCTGTCTGCTCCTACATTTTGCAGTTCTTTACCACAGAACCTTATGCTTGCGATCCTTCTAGTCTGCCAAAATATCCCCCAAGCAAGGAAATGGATGCTAAACGAAGGGATGATGAAATGAGGAGGTATCTCTGCTCTTAAGTTTCCTTTCTGCAAACCAGAAGTATATGCACACACACACATATAGATATATATGGTGAGAGAAATTGGAAGGAAAATAAGGCATGTGATGAATAAATGCAAGGTTTTGGCCCTGATGTTAGTTAACAATTAGATTTTGTATTCTTTAGATTATTCATTGGCATTTGTAACCTTATACTATCTAACAAACACATCCTTTCAACAAGCACATGCACAATATAAACCCCAGACTACACGTACCGATAGTTATAGAGGTTATCAGAGCGAAAATTTCCTTGTCTTTTTGGTTAATGTTTACTAGTTATAATATAGCCATCCTACTGTGTTTAATTATCTCTAATATGCTTCATCTATATGAATGAACAGACTAAGAGCTGCTGGCAAAGCTCAGGTAGATGGTCCCAAGAAGCATCGGAGTCGTGATCGTGGTGCAAAAGCTTTTCCTGCTCCTGAAGCCAATGCTGAGCTTCAATCGAATATTGATGTAAGTTTAATAATCACAAGTATGCTAGAGATGCTTTGGTTTAGTTTATAAAACCACTGAATATTATATGCTTTGAGATTATTATCTCTTTCAAGAATAAAATGAAATGATTGAGAGTAAGTAGTAAGGACAATTAGGATTTGGCAACAGAACTTTTTTTTGTCTCAGGCTGACAAAAGTATCTGCCAAGTTCCAACAGTACCATTTTCAACTTTCCTTCGAAATTACTGTCTTACTTCACAATAGGAAAAAAAAAATATGAATGATTATGCATCCTTAGTTAAAAGTATAGTTGATTAAACTTGTTGTGTAACAGAGAAGAAGGTTAATCACTCATGCAAATGCCAAGAGCAAGAGTGAAAAGTTCCCTCCACCACATCAAGATGGACAACTTGGTTTTCCTTTGGGTTCTTCACATCATATTGATCCAGATACTGTTCCAACTGATGTCTCGTTCACATCAACCTCTTACACCTATTCAAAGGAACCATTCCAAGCTTGGTCTGGTCCCATCGGTAATGCTGCTGACACTGGAGTGCCAAAGCGGAAGAAACACGCTGCAGGTGATGCATTGGATTTATCAAAACCACTGAAAGATTCTCTCAAGGACAAGATTAAAGGAAAGAAAATCATAGTTTAGATATTAATACATTCTTATAGAGTCAATTAAGAATCTGCCTCTGCTACCTCATTTTTGGATGCATACCAACTGCTGCTCAATGAGTTTTTAAAAATGTCATGCTGCTCCCTCGGTAAAAGTATAATAGCTTCTCAGTTCAAGGGGTACAAATTATTTACCCCGATCTTTACACCTTCATTTTCCCCATTTTTTATTTCTTTGTTTTTATTTTCATTAAAATGAAAATTTTCTTTTCTGTTCAATCTATTAGTATGATGAGAGAATTACTACTTTGTACATCTTGATTTATTTTTTAAAAGGAGTCCCGTGTTAATATCTGAATTGTGTTTAATGTTTTAGAATTATAATACATTTGAGTTATTTTGATGTTCTCATTTATAGATATAGGTAAGGATGGAAAGTCTCTTTGGGGATGAAGGCAGCAACGTATCATGTATTCCTTTTACAAAGCATATGTTTGATTGTGAGGGGGTGGAAGAGAAGAGAAATAGGTGAGAAATAAGTTGAAAGTAAGATTCTTTGGTTGGAAAGAAATAGGTGAAAAAGAGAATAGAAAAGAAAATAGTTTGATGAAAGGAAAAAAATGTATTAGGTATGAAATTGGTTTTTATTTATTAATTATAAAAAATAAAACTGTGAAAGAAGTAAAGTAATTATCAAATTATGACTTTTAAATTAAAGTGAAAAGTAATAAATTATTTGTACATAATTATGTGTATTCTACTATATAAAGGAACATTTTTGGTATATTTCATCTTAAGAGCATGACAAGATTTGTTTGGTAACATTTGTTATTCTGTTTTTCAGCTTTTTCTGTGCATTTATTTTGTTCTAAACCACCCAACCCTAATTTTTAATTTTTACAACAAACAGAATATAAATTCATCTTAAAATTTAAATTTGAATCTTAGGTAGCATACGATTTGGTGAGACACGATTATACGAGCAAAAGAAAACAGAATGAATGATACCTTATATTAACTAAGAATGTATAAATGCGATATTTTAGGAGATGGATGTTTGGGTGGTATACATAGTTATGAGTGCAAAAATTTCAATTTTCAGTGATTTGTTGTTCTAATTTTATTTATTTTCACAGGATAATTGTTGTCCTAAGTTTTTTTTTTTTTTTTTTTTTTATTTTTTTTTTTTTTTTTTTATTTTTTTTTTTTTTTTTTTTTTTTTTTTTTATTTCATATGTATTTTGCTATCTGAATTTCCTTTTTTTATTAGCAAGTGCTGTCAAATAAATTTTTGTGAGACTAACTATTTTGTTAATTTGTTTTTCTGTTATACACAATACTCTCTGTTGATTTATTGACATTATCAGAGAGATTTTTATCCTTATATGTTTCAGTAGCTTTTGTATTATGTTTATGTTTAGAATAGATATCTTTTTCGATATACTGATTTTTTTTATTTATTCAAATCACATATCTATATTTTTATTTACCTAAGTATAACATGTAATATTGAGAGGTGAGAAATGGGTTATATACAAACCGACGTCTCATCTTATTTTATCAGTTTTTTATTTTTTTACGAAAGATAAATAGTTTATTCTTTTTACTTTCAAAATCTATTTAGATTTATTTTAAGTATTTTTAATTTTCATAATAATTTAGATTTGAATTAAAATTTCATGTTAATAATTTATATTAATTTAAGTATTTAATTTTTCTTCCATAAATATAAATATTTTAACTAAGTAATTTAATTATGTAATTTATATTTAATATAGACATTTTAATATTCTTAATTATTTAATTGTTATAAAAAAATATTGTCTTATAAATAATGTTATTTTATTTAATATTTTACAATAACATTTTTTAAACAATGATTATTTTTTAAAATTAATTTAGTTTTACTTTAAATTTTAAATATAGATATTTCTATTTTTAATTAATTGAAGTATTTATTTTTCTTGAATAAATACAAATATTTTAATGTTTGTAATTAACTTAATTATTTAATTTCTATTTATTAAATATAGATATTAAAGTATTTTAACTATTTAATTTTTTTAAAAAATTATTTTATAAGTAATATTTTATTTCATTTTTTAAATATTATTAATGATAATTTTAAATTATTAATGCAAAATTATAATTAATTTAAATATTTATTTTAACAATGAAATTTTCTTAAACAAATAAAAATTTTAATTTATAATTGTGTTAGTGAATGTAATTATTGCATCAACCCTAATAATGAAAATTTGTGATAGCTATTAAAGAAAAACACGCTAAATATATAAATATATATATATATATATATATATATCTTCACTGGAAGTATAACTTGTTAATTTCAAACTTCAGCTTTGAAGTAGATTTGTTTAGTTTGAACTTCTTATATGAAAAGTTTCTTCATATTTTTTGGCAATTGTTTTTCTTTAATTACAAAAATGGTTAAGCTTTTTTTTTATTTATAAAAATAATTAAGTTGTGTTATGGGAGTAAAAAACAATTTTGTGTGGATAAATCTTATGAAATCGTATCATATGTACACAATTTTTATTGAATTTCTTTTTTCTAAAATTGTATGATCGGTATTAATTAAAGTCACCAAATAGTGGCACTCACTTCCATACAATTTTATGACATAAAAATCGTCTAAGAAAGATACAAATTTTAATTATATTTTATCATGATATGAATATTGCCGTTAATGATTTTTAACAGTTAATTATTTAAAAATAATTTTTTAGAAAAAAATTAACTTAAACATTTTAGCTTATATTATTATAAAATGGAGAGATTAACCGTATGAATCAAAGGTGAGAATGAAACGTTTTTCTTTGTTTTTTTATTGATAACAAGCAAATGTTGAATATATATAAAAAGTATATCATTCTAACTAATGAAAAAAAAAACAAAATAAATAATTAATAGATGCTAGATACTAAAAAAATAGCTAAGAATAAAGAAATTACAATTTGATTCTTTCGTAACAAAACTAATAACAATTTGATTATTTCGTAAAAACAAATAATAAAATTTTTATAAGTTCCCTCTAAAAGCCTTGTATTTATATCCTATCAATTGAAATATATATGCTTTGCCATCCTGGACTTGTGGAGATTACATATTGAATCGAGCGGGTTGCAAAGGAAAAAGGACGTAATGGTGTTGTTACTAAATAAAGGAGATAAAATAACATGTTTCACGATTAAATATGACTTTTGATAGATAACATCGGTACCACTAAGACGAAGTCAAGTTTGGCTAAAGGCCATATAGGTAAAGCAATGATTTTTGGTTTCAAGACTTCAAAAGTATCAAAAAGATTTAATATTAATATATTATTATAAATAAAAAATAATAATTTTAAAATTATATTAAAAAATAATTTTTAATTCAAATTTTAAAATATATTTTAAATTTATATTGATATTATAAATATTTTTTAATCATTTTATATTTATATTGATACTATAAATATTATTTAATGAATATTATTTTTTAATTTTTTAATAATAAATTAATAATATTTTTTAAAAAAGAAGTTGAAAAGTCAAGAAATTTTATTTATCAAATTTTATAATTTTTCATCTCTTCCCTATATTATAACATATTAACATCTTTTCTTTGTATGTCTTTTTATTATCATATTCTTCCATTTCTTTGCTTTCTCTATCTCTTTTATCATTAGGTCATTTTCCAATTCCAAATTTATTTTATTATTTTATATTGTGCATCTATGCCTGTGTGTCTTTATTTTGAGTCTTGAAGCAGTAGATTGAGGAAGAGTTTGTGTTTACTTTTGTTCCTTTTGAGTAAATACCAGGTAAAAATAATATGAGATTGATGAATTGATCTCAATTTTTTTAAAATTTTTATTATTGTTTAATTAATTTTAGAATAATTTGTGCAGATTTAAGGAAAAACATTAAAAATTTAGAATTTATAAACTAAATTTAAAAGACTTACCAAAAGACAGGATGAAAAGATAATAGAAGACTTGAGACTTTAAGATGATATATTACGATCAAGTTCATTGTCTTGATAACCAGGTTTTTTCTTTTTAACTTAGTCTCGTTTTATATACTTATAAGTTATATTCAATGTTATATATATATATATATATATATATATATATATATATATATTATAATTTTTAATTTTATATAAAAATATACAAATTTGTCAACTAGAAGATATGAATCAGATTATTCAAAAATTAAAAAAAAAAGAGAGAAGAGTTGAATTTTTTGTTGAATCACAAAAAAATGACTATATATAAATTTATAAAAATAAACAAACAAAAAATGAATTAGAAAATATAGGTGAGTTTTCTTTGAATGAAGAAGATACCAATATAAATATAGGTGAAGACAAAAAAAAAGTAGTCAAGGAAGATAATTTTGATTCTCAAACTCATGATGATAGTAATTCTGATTCTCAATAGGAATGAATTTGCAAGACAAAATGGTTCTAATATAGACAAAAATAAATTGTTGTTTCAGCTAAAAGGAGTTTTCAAAACTTAAACTAATAAAATCGTATTTAATATCAACAACATCTCAACAAATATTAAACCAATTAATTAGTTCTATTGTCTATTCAAAAATATATTTTAAATGAAATTAATTATGATAATTTAATAGATAATTTTGTATTACAAAAATTTTCAAAAATAAATTTTAGATAAAAATATCATAATTTTAATTAATTTATTAATTTAAGAAGGCCTCATTTTTTAAATTCGTTTTAAACCCCCTAAAGTCTTAAGCCGCCAATTGACTAGGTAGTTACTAAAACATAAGATTGTTCCTTGCATTGTATCTATAAATATTTGATATTTTCACCATTATGATAGGACAATGAATGTTGTGTCTAAAAAATCCTAATCATCTTTTATTTTGGAACAGAAGATTTTGAAAATAAGTAATGAAGTTAAACTTATTTTTATTAAAAAAAATGATTAAATTGTCATGGGAATCATTTTGACAAGCTTACGTGGCGATCATGTGGGGTGAGTTGACAATGAAAATATTTTTTTGGTTAGAGGTGCTGACTATGTTAAAGAATCAATTTTTATATTGAGGTTTAGGTGGTATTTAAATGAAAATGAATTTAGGTTTAGGTTATTTCGTGAGTGTAGTTGTGGTTGGTCGCTGGTTTGGAACAATAATTCTTTGGAGACGAGTTTTAGAGGTGGTGTTCTGGAGCGGTGGTTAGTCGCTGGGTGACAGTTATCTGGTGGAGTGGTGGTATGTTTTGATTTGCAATGAAATAAGGTGGTTCGTGAGCGATTTCGTTTTGGATAGCGGCATGGTGTTGATTTTTTCGTGATTGTTCTCTAGTAAGGAATTCCCTTGCTTGTTTTTCATTTTCTTAATTGTTTAGGTATAAATATGTCTTAGTTGTTATCGCTGACGTATTCTTTTCCCCTAATCCCACCTTCAAGATGAAAAATCCTAAACCTTTCTTCTTTTTTAACAATTTCAACTTTTGAACTTCTTTATTAGATCTTCTTCCTTTCAGAGTTTATCTCCAAAATCTTTCTTCTAATTCGCTCATATACTCGCTCACATATTTCCTGAACCCATACCAATTTCATTTAATTTTTTATTAAAATTTTATTTTATTTTATTATGTATAAAAATAGGAAAATACAACTTTATCCTCATTAGGCTTGTCATGGATGTAAAAAAGATAGTTTTAGTCTCCTTGTAAAACCAATCTTTTCCCTAAATAAAAAAGTCATATTATAAATTTGGCAACTACACTTTAGTATTGCAATAGAAGTTTCCATAACAATGCAGTTATATTATTAAGTCTGACAATAAGTTTTAAAAAAATGAAGAAAAACTTCAAGAAAAGAAGAAGAAAAATGCTTACCCAGCCAACACTGATAATGTGATACTTGATCATGCAAAGTTGCATAGCTGCAAAGGGATGTCACAGTAATTGTATAATTCTTCCACAGCTTAATCTTCTTTCTTAGCATAATGTGCAACTGCATGTGTGCACTTTTCATTCTACAGCTAATTTTTTTAATCTCAGTGTAAATTGCCTTGAAAACCTTAACGCTTTTAACAGCTTATCTATGAAGGGACCTAGTAAAAGCACCCAAAACTGGAAATAGCTAGTGCAAAATCAGGATCAAAACATGCAATATTGTGAACAAACTATATGAATTAAAAGTTACCCACAAGAAATATAAAAAACATTAAAAACTTTTAATTTATAATCTTTCACATGCATAGAACTTAAATGTAAAGTTTTCACAGATAACAAGGACTGAAAATTAAATAAATCGCTTGTTTATTAAATTACTACTAAGTCTCATTCCTATCAACTTTATTTAGGAGTTATAAATCAAAGATATGAATGAAATTTATAATTAATTTTCCATGCACAAATTTTAATTAAAAATAATACAATTTAATATATATTTGCAAAAATAGTATTAAAAAATTATATAACCTTTATTTTTAAAAGGAAAAATTGTACAGTTATTTTAAAATAAAAAGAAATGTATTCAAATATTTATAGTTTTATTATTTTTATAATAATTTATTGAAAATAAAAAAGTAATATAATTTAATATATGTATATAATTTGTGAAAATAATATAAAAAAATCATGTAACCGTTATTTTATAGAGATAAATTATTTATTTATTTAGTTTAAAGTAAAAAAATTATAAAAATTACTTAACTATTATTTTATTAAATAAATTATTTTTTATTTATTAAAAGGTAAAAAAGATTAAATTGCTAAAAAATGTAAGAGAGTTTATTTTCGACAACTTTTTTAATCCAAGATACTTTAAGAAAAGAAAACTTGAGCGGAAAGGAAAAAAAACAAGTCGAGAAGAGTCCTGCCCACGCACCACAGCATAAATACCGGGCTCTATGCGACTGCGTGCTGAGTGAACCCCAAAACCCCACCGAGACTTTGGGTTGAAAGAAATAGCGAATCTCTTTCTCTCTCTTTCTCTTTTAAGTCTGAAGAATATAACAGAGAAGGAGTGAAAGAAAGGAAAACAGTAGCAGTTGAAGTTAATAATGGAAGACAGTGCTGGCAATAACGACATCAGTGCTAACAATGTCGCCCAAGCTATACACACCGCCCTTGATTGGGCTTCTACCCCCGACGCTCGCCAAAACGCCGTCATTTTTCTCGATTCCGTAACTCTCTCTTTCCCTTCCTCTTTCCCTCTTCTCGGTTCCGTAGGGCAATCACACCTTTTACTTTTATCATTTCTCTTGTATATCTCATCGCTCTTTTGTTTTTGTGAATTTTTCCTATTCTCTGTTTGCATTTTTTTTACTGGTGTTAGAAATGACTGCGATCTTTTTTGCACAAGCCCTAATAATGAACATATAGCACACAACTCATCTACGTTGTTATTGAATTTATATACTTTTCTATGCACTCCTTAGATATATTTATCTCGGCAATTGTCGTTGATTGACAGTGGAGTGTCACTTTGAAGGAACTAGTAGGCTTTGATTATAGGTTGCTGTACTGGTGAAAGTTGCTGTTTCATCTGTAATTTTGAATAAATTACTAAATATAGTTTTTGCATTTCAAAATACAATGAAAGGATTGACCATGGAGTGTCTGCACATCATTCTATGTCTGCACATCATTATATATATATATATATATATATATATATATATATATATATATATATAT
>Ga0209489_110424_pt1 | contig 10491 bp, 8 predicted proteins | sample SiratrowhiteBW_FD_187527 | JGI IMG/M metagenome (GOLD analysis project Ga0209489, IMG submission 187527) | Root nodule microbial communities of legume samples collected from California, USA - Siratro white BW (SPAdes) (version 2) | ecosystem: Host-associated > Plants > Roots > Nodule | place: USA...
AGCATGGAATCCACACGTACCTTCTGGCTTGCCCCCAGATTTGAAATACCCCATTTGACAAATCAATGTAAAAATGTCCTTTAATGGGCTCTTGATATCTTCAACTTTTCTCACTAAACTTTGACCTACGTCTCTCAAAATGGCATTAGTTGAGAGACTTGCATGGCTGGACAAAGGATTCTTTTCAACATTTGGTTTATCTTCTTGAAAGGTTAACCATCCCGCATCTATCAATTGTTGAACCTTGTACTTAAACTGCCTGCAGTTCTCAATGGAGTGTCCAACAACTCCGCCATGTTATTCGCACTTAGCGTTAGGATCATAATTCCTAGAATAAGGCGGTTGCGGAGGTTTCATAGGGCATATTGCAACCAAAGCATTTTGAAGAAGACTAGGCAGAAGTTCTGTATACGACATTGGAATGGGAGTGAACTGAATTTGTTCCCTTCTTTGGAATGAACTCTGCCCTTGAGGTTGATTAGCATTTGGTCCCCCTTCATTCCTTCAATTTTGCTTGGGCATATAAACATTAAGGGGCACAGAAGAAGGTCGTATTGCCGGAGGCACATTTCGTTGATACACAGGTGGGGAACTTGTGGTATAAGAGGTATGGGAATGCTCCGGTCTATACCGAGTTGATGGATATCCTCCCCACTGGGTTGTGGTTGAAGTTACCTGTCCTTCGCCTTCTTTTTTCTTTCCCAAGTTAAACCCCGTTTTCTTACTGATCGTCGTGGTACCTTGTGCAATTTTGCCAGTTTTCAATCCCAGCACAATTCTTTCTCCAATGATGACAATGTCAGCAAAGTTAGAAGAAACACTGCCCACCATATGTTCATAGAAAGGTGACTGTAAAGTACCCATGAACATAGTCACCATTTCCTTATCATGCAAGGGTTGTTCCACTTAAGCAGCCAATTCCCTCCATCTCTGGGCATACTCTTTAAAAGTCTCATTGCCTTTTTTTCAACATATTCTGCAGCTATAGTCTATCAGGAGTCATATCAACATTGTACTTGTATTGTTTCAAGAAAGCATCTACTAAATCATTCCATGATCTGATTCGAGCCGGTTCCAAATGCATATACCAGCTTAGAGCAGTGCCTGCTAAGCTGTCTTGGAAGAAGTGTATTAGTAGTTTTTCATCACCAGCATGTGCAGCCATCTTTCAGCAATACATAGTTAAGTGATTCTTTGGGCATGAGGCACCTCTATATTTCTCAAACTCAGGTACCTTGAACTTGGGAGGAATCACAACATCAGGCACTAAACATAAACCTGCAGCGTTCCCAAATCCAAAACTGCCTCCTCCTTCAATGGCTCTGAGTCTTTCTTCTAGAAACTCTAGCTTGTTTTTGGCTTCTTCTGCATCATGGGACATTCCCTGTAAAACGCGAGGTTGAACAACGGGTTGTATACGAATCGATTCTGGCTGATTCGCAGGTGCTCCTGAAGGATTCACTGAAATAAGTGGCGGTGGTTGTTCTTGCTCCACTTGACCCTCATAAGGAGGACTATAATTTGGAGGGAGACCATATGGAGGCCTACCGGTACCAATCTGTTGCACCACAGGATTGGAAGAAGTTGCTTCTTCATTTCTAACCACTAGATTTTCCCTAGTGCTCTTCAGAGCAGCTAAGGCTTCAAGTATCTGACCCATTTGGTCTTTCAATTGATTAACGTCATTCTTCACAGATTCAACCGCTTCGCCCAAGTTTTCCATCCTTTTGCGATTTGCACGAGTTCCGTACAGGTGTTGCGGAAATTTAGCCGTTATTATGTCATTTCTGGTATTTTTATTTTAAAAGGGTTAGAGAGAGAAAAATGCAAAAATACAAGATGCAAAAATATTATTATCATTATTAGTAGTAGTAGCAGTATTGTTATTAGTATTATTATTATTTTGATAATAATTGTTGTTTTTTATTAGTTGAATGGGGTTAATTATAAAGATGAAAGATTATGCAAAATGGAAAAGGGATACGAAAACGTGAACTATAAGAATTGTAGCATACGCATATAGAATTAACAGGAAACTGAGCTTCATTCATTAATGGGAAATGGGGCTACCAACTGACAGCCTTATTACATTCAAAAACAAGAAAGGAAAAATAAACTAATTGTTGCCAAATGACAACTTTATTACATTGTTGTAGAAAAGAAAAAGAAACAAGCTAACTAATTCCTATTGCGGGCAACCATTTCCTTCATCAATCCCACCAACCACTTGCAATACTCTACGAAGCTTTCTACTTCTTTTGGTACTGGCCGAAACATCAAAGATACATCAGCCTCCCTTAACATTCTCGGAACATCTTCAATTGCCCCATTAGCCAATGAGGCCAACTGAGAGAAACGAATTTTCCAATATCCGAGAGTTTGTTCACGCTCCTCTAGTGATTCCTCCAATTGAACAATCTTAGCTGTGTAATTCGCCTCTTCCTCTAGTCGTAGTTCACATTCCTTATTTGCCTTGTTTTCCCATTCTTCGACCGAGCGCTCCATATCATTAATATGACCTTGGAGATCATGGAATTTGTCCAATACTTCCGTATTTTCTCTTCTAAACTCATCATACATAGCTATCCACTTACTCACTATAGAGAACGCTTCATCTATTTCATAATTCCTTTTCGATAACTCAGTATTTGCATCCTCCAAGTCTCGACAGACCTTATGAGTGTGTTTTCTCTCCCGCTTCAGTTTCTTCGTAATCCTTATATTTTCGCCTTTCAATTCTTCAATCTCCCTTTTCAACTGTCTTATTTTTTGACTCTTCTTCTCCCTCCGACTCCTTTCCTGACAAAGTCTCCTCTTCCTCTTCTAATAAAGTAGGGGAATTCAATTTGAAAGGTAATTTAACCGTTTCAACTTGACCCGCCAACCAATACTGATATGGCATATTTGTATTCATGGCATATGGTCTAGTGTCTTTACCCATGATGACCCTCTTTTCCTATGCTCTACGAATCCTTGGTAATATCTCATCAGCTGAACCATCTTTATATAGAAATAAAAGAGGTTCTACAACATATGAGGTAGGAGCCCCCCTAATCGGATATCCAAACTGCCTTTGAGCCAATACTGGATTGTAGTTAATACAACCCTTAGTCCCTATGAACGGCACATTGAGGAACTTGGCACATTGGTATACCAATTGGGATCGTTGCTGCCATGTCGGTTGCCACTCAATTTTCTCTTGGGTCAAGCACGCCATATACTGAGACCATTCATCCTTACTCTTTACTCCTAGCCTTTGCTGCTTGACAGATTCTACAGGGCATTTGATTCCAAACACCCTTTTCTCAAAGCGTGAGGCTAGCCAAACAAACAAAGTAGGCAAGCAACATGTCATCCTAGTCTTCTTTTTCGAATTGCATGAGTTGAGGGCTAAATATGTATCAGCTAAAATTGCAGTGACTGGGCTTTCGCGCCGAGTCCTATAAGCAATATAAACACTGATGGCAGCATTATCCACAAAACGTTCAGTTTTGGGGAATAACATAATCCCAAACAGAGCCAAAGCAAAAACGTCCATGAAGACCTCCCAATCCTTTTCTTCGCCTAACTGATGCAAATATTCCGCCAAAAAACTCAAAGAAAATCCTTTCCGGTCTTCACAGATAAAACTGTCTTCTAAATCTCTCGCAGGTAACCTCATAATTGCTGCGAGAGTAGACATGGAGATATGTTGATCCAAATGTTGATAAGGTATCACCTTATCTATTAGCATATCCAATATTTGGGCATATCCTTCAAAAGTTGGCACCAACTGGGAATCATAGAAGGTAAAACACCTCAATGGATGGTCGTAATATCGGACCAAAGCGGTAATGGCATGTATTTGTACGTGAACTTCCAGCAATTCCAACAAGTTTCCATATCTATTCTTAAAAATGGTTCTTTGTACTACCCTTAGCTTTTGCCCTATCTCTCTAAGATCAGCCAGGTCATTCTCCAAGACCTTGACTCTCATTTTCCTTTTCGTGCCTCCCGCCTCATGAGTCCTCTCAGGTTCCATATTAAATTCCATTGCGTATGCTCAAAGTTATAGTTTGACTGAAAAACCAACAAAAGTAAAATTTTTCAAAAACAAGAGAATAAATATATCGCCAAAAGAAAAACAAGTCAAGTATGCGTATGTATATTTTTATTTTCGTTCATTGAATAAATAACTACATGAAAACGCGTACATGAAACCTTTTTTATGAGAATATGAGAATGCAATGAGTGAATCTTTTCCATTTTATATATATATATATATATATATATATATATATATATATATATATATATATATATATATATATATTTTGAATGAGAATGCATATATTAATAAAACTTTTTCTTTTATTTTATGCAAAATAAATACTTAAAAAAAATGGAGAAAATGCATAAATGCGACCATATGCATGGAATTTTAGTTGAGAATGTTCATGAAGATGCCTAAATTCATGTAAGAAATACATATTATATATTTTTTTTTAAAAGGAAAAATTCTTATATGCTTGTTGCAGTGGATAATTGAGCTGCAAAAAGTCTTCCTTAGTACCCTAATTAGGGTTTGCCCTAGTGAGGCTAAAGTTCTAAGCATATAAATGTACTCACAAAAGGGTGGCTTATCCTAATTTTCTAATAAAGGCCACTAGAGCTATGGCCCCCTTTACTACACATCCATATCAATCAGTAATGACAATCTTTATGGACATGAGAATAAAGGGAACAGACTCTAGTTGGAGTTTTCGCACACCTGGGTTAAGATGTACATTCGCCCAGTTTTGCTACACAACTCCTCTAATTCTAAAGCTTCACAGACCCGGGTATAGGGCCCCACTCATGATATGTAAAGGTGTGTGTGAAGAGAGAACCATGCATACCTAACCCCCACCTACAAAACAATCAGAAAACTCCCAGGCAGATATATATAGCATGTCTTTTACCCTAGGGTTCAATATTTCAACAATGTACAAGCATATATGGCATACAAATATATTTAATGATCCTAAAATTATAAACAAATATATACAAAATAAAAATAATAACAAATATTATTTTAAAAGAAATATAATAAACAGGGAAAAATAAAACATTAGAAAACCACACAAAATTTTACTTATTTAATCAAATTGGCCTGACTCTCTAAAGGGTTCCCCAGTGGAGTCGCCATCTGTCGCAACTGGGACGGCGATCTTAAAAAATTTAGGTTTTAATAAAACAGAGGAGTCGCCACCATAATTTAAAGGAAAAACTATGGAAAACCAAAAATCAGATAAGACAAGTTCACAAAATCGGATTTAGAGTCCGGGAGTCGGTTACGTGTGGGGAAGGTATTAGCACCCCCACAACGCCCGTCCTAAGACGGTACCTCTAATTAAATGAATAAAATAAATGTGATTTCATAAAATGTTTATTTTTCCCATGAAACAAAATAAAAATGCAAACAATAACAAACAAAATATATTTTTAGAAAAGGAAGCCCAACAAGGATTTGACCTCGCTCCTACGTATCTCTATTGTGGATAGAGAATCAGGGTTACGTAGTTCTTTACTTGGGTATGTGAGGGGTAATTTTGAAATTTAGAAAAAATGTGGGCAAATCCTAATTAAGGGAGGTGTAGAAAGTAGTTCCACTAATCAAAAGGGTATTTTTGGGATTTGTGAAGATCTGGGGGTACTGGCGCAAAAAATGGGGTGCAGAGAGCAAACCCCTGACTAGAAACCCACTTATGTTAAGGGCAGTTTGATAATTGAGTAGTGGCGCAGGTGCGGGCTCAAACCAGTGGGGTGCAAAGAACAGCTCCACTAGTCAGAAGCCCACTTATGTTAAGGGCAGTTTGGTAATTGAGTAGTGGCGCAGGTGCGGGCTCAAACCAGTGGGGTGCAAAGAACAGCTCCACTAGTCAGAAGCCCACTTATGTTAAGGGAAGTTTGGTAATTGAATAGTGGTGCAGGTGCAGGCTCAAACCAGTGGGGTGCAAAGAACAACTCCACTAGTCAGAAGCCCACTTATGTTAAGGGCAGTTTGGTAATTGAATAGTGGTGCAGGTGCAGGCTCAAACTAGTGGGGTGCAAAGAACAACTCCACTAGTCAGAAGCCCACTTATGATAAGGGCATTTCAGGAATTGGAAAAATGTGGGTGCAGAACTTAATAAACGGGGGTGCAGGAAGCACCTCCACTAATTGCAACTCAACCTAAAGCCAGGGGTATTCTGGTAATTGGAGGAATAAATGGTGCAGGCACAACCACATGGGGTGTGTGCAGCATCCCCACTAACTAGAAACCCATCTAGGGTTTGGAAGACACATGCTATGGAGACAATGGAGGCGGCGGCAGCCATGGTTGGCGAGGGTCGAGGTGGCTTGCGTAGGCGGTGGCCGCCACGGGAGCGGTGGCGATGGTGGAGGCCACCGACGGCAGCGGCGGCATCGTTCGGAGTGGATAGGTGGCGTTTTCATGACCGTTTTGTTTTTATCATTTAATCATTAATTATTTAATATTTATTTATTTGTTATTTGTTATTTTCGTTTGTTTTAATTATTATTATTTTTTAATTGTTATCTTTTAATTACCACATTTTTAGTTTTCTCTTAATGGAAAAATTCGATATATATTTTTTAATTACTATTATTACTATTTTTTTTTAAAACAAATTTTTAATAGACTGATTTCTTACTATTTCTTTTTTTATGAATTTTATTTTATTAATTTATTCATAGAATGTAATGGAACCAAAGTCTCTCTTTTTTTATTTAAATGATAAAGTATAATAAAATTAGATGACACACCCTTTTATTTTAATTTTTTGTATTGTTTTATAATTTGAAATAATTTATTCGTCCGGACGAAATTGGGTGTTGACACACATCTAATATGGATGTTAGTGGTACATACACTAATAAATATATAAACTCAAATACTTTGAATGGAGTATTTTAACTACCTAATTTTGTTGATTTTATTGTTAATTTCCTTGAGTGTTGGAATTTTGTGATAAATCTATGAACCCAACCTAAGCTATCTCATCTATTATACTATGTTTATAAATTTAACTTATTATTTATAAATAAAAAATTTAGAAACGTTAGATATTATTTTTCTTTCTTTGTTGCTTTTAATATCATTACTCAAACATTTTATACAACATTTTAAGTGGAGAACTCTTCCCCAAGTTTTGAAATTATACTTTTGCAAATTTCAACATAACTTTAACCACTTCTTATTTCAAAGATAAATTCTTTACAAAAATTATTTGTCTAGTTAATTTTAAATAAAAATATTTTTTGCAAGGGTAATTTTTTATAGTTAAACAACATAATGTTGAATTCCAATTACAATTTTTTTTTTTTGAAAAATCAAGCTCTAAACTTTGAATTGAATTTTGAACATTGGTAACAATATTTTTATATCTTTTTGTCAACACCCAATTTCGTCCCGGCAAATAAAATTATTCCAAAATATAAAACAATATAAAATAAAAATAAAAATGTGTGTTATTATTTAAATAAAAAAAAGAGTTTTGGTTCCATTCTATTTTATGAATAAAGTTTTAAAATAAAATTCATAAAAAGGGAAAAAAGTAAAGAAAAATAGTCTATTAAAAACTTGTTAAAAAAATAATAATAATAAAAATAAAATGTCACATTCTCTCTCTTTTTGCTTGCCTTTTCTGATGCCTATTAATGATAGAAAAATTAATTAAAAATAAATTTAAAAATTTTAGAAAGGCTAGAAATTTGAATAGTTGATCTGATTATTATTATGATTAATTGCAAACGATTCTGCTTAATAGTGATTAAATGCTGATGATTTTCAATTAAATGCTAAATGTCTAATAATTGGTGCATTTTCTTTTTGAACTGTTATGCTCATCCTTTTTATTTTACAGACGTAAAAAAATAATGATAATAAATATATATTTCAAAATAATAATAATATTAAAATAAAATAAAAAAAGGTTTAAGTATCTATTTCTATTGTTGTGTTATTTAGGTTGCTTTCAATAAATGTAAAAATAGAAAAACAATAAAGAAAAAACGAATTAAAAAATAATAATAAAATGTTTCAGTTATGTATGGGAGGTTATGATGCCATAACAACAATAATAGTACAATTCTGCCTATTTTTCAGTCTGTGTTCGTCCTTGGGATTTAACAGTCAGTTGGTGTCATAAGTAGGGATAATTAGGAATTAATAGATTTGAATTTGAATTAAAAGAGAACAATCAAGAAAATATAATTAAGTGGGAATAATTAAGAATTAAGGGATTTAACATTTGAATTAAGAGTGGGCTCACTAGAATTAGTATAAATATGCATAGTGAGCAAGTGGATACACGCAAAAAAAAAAACACGAGAAATACTAGAGATACTAAAAAGGGTCCTGAATATTAGTGAGTAGATCATTTGAAGGTGAGAGTTCAAAGAAGAAGGGAACGTGCTTTTGGAGGATCTTCAATTAGTACGCTCTATTTACTCTGTGTTATATACTTATCACATACATGTGGTTGCTCTGTTTCATGGTTATTATGATATCCTGAGGTTCATCCCTTCTCTCTTTGATTTAAAAATAAATAAATAATAATAATAATAATAATAAATTATAAAACATTTTCCAATTTTTGAAGAACGAACAAAATGCTTTCTAAAATATAATAAATTAATAGTTCTTGAAAAAATATAAAAAATAAAAATTTTCAAAATAAAAAAGGGAAAAAGTTTCAAAACAACCCTAAAATAATAAAGATAAAACATCTTCAAAAATAATAAAAATGAAATAAATATAAAAACATGTCTTTTCGATAATAAATATAAAAACATTTTTTTTACGAAAACAAGCTAATAGAAACACGTTTTTCAAAAATAAAATATAAAGACAATTTAAAAATAAAGTAAAAGAAAAAAGTTTTTTTTTAATATGAAAAATAGTTATTTTTTTTCGAAAATAATGAATAAAAAATTAAAAAGGATATGTTTTCTTAAAAGTATAAAAACAATTTTTTAAGATAATAAAAATCAGTTCTTTTCTCAAATTAAAATAAAAATAGTTTTTTAATAAACATTTTTAAATATAAAAAAAACAGTCTTGTCCCGAGTTTCCTTTAAATAAACAATTCTCAAGAAAAAAATAATAAAATAGAAAATAATTAAAAATTATATAAAATAAATTGCCAAAAATAAAAGAAAATATATAAGCTAAAAAATATCAAACGTCATCCAACAAATTTTTAAATTAGAACTACATAAACCCTGATTTTCTATCATGGATAGAGATACGTTGGACCAAGGTTAATCCTTATCGGGTCCAAAAAAATAAAAAAAAATATATGTTTATTTGTTTTATTTTTGCTTATTATTTTTATTTGCATAATTGTTATTATTTGTATTATGATTATTAACATGTTTTCTTTTTCTTATTTATATATTTGCTTAGTTTTTTATATATTTCTTTGTTTCGTTATTTTATTTGTCTTTATTCATATTATTATTGTTATTATTTGGGAAAAATGAAATTTTGTAAAACGACACTTATTTCTATTCGTTTTATTAAAGGTACCGTCTTAGGACGGGCATTGTGGGGGTGCTAATACCTTCCCCACACGTAACCGACTCCCGAATTTTTGAATATGGTTCGTAGACATTTTTATTTTTGGTTTTTCTATGGTTTTCCATAATAAACTATGGTGGCGACTCCAATCTCAATTTAAATATTTTTAAAAATAATTTTTTTGATCACTCCGTCGTGATCACAGTTGCGACAGATGGCGACTCCACTGCGGACTATTTTAGAGAGTCAGGCTTGAAAATATATTTGGCTGAGTTCAAGAGGGGGGGTGAATTGAACTTTAAAAGATTTTTCCAATTTAAAACACTGAAAACAGTTTAGTGAATAGAAAATATTTTCTGAATCTCAATGATAAAAGATTTAAGGTGCAGTGGTGAAATAAATTGATTTCAGGCATGAATAAATCGATTTATTTTGCTGGCAGAGAGCAAATTATAAACAGCACACACACCAGTTGAATTTTATGCAGCAGAAATGATTCTAACCAATATTATCCAGCAAAGACAGTATGAAGCAAATTAACTCACTATTTCAAAGTAATATATCATATAGATTCAATCACACCAAATTGCACACAAGATAGAATACAAATAGAAATACTAATACTCAATTTGCAAGTTTATGTAACTGAGATATAACAAAACCAATATCAACTAAGAATGTCAAGTCCAATGCAACTATATCAAACACAGCAGTTCAGCAGACTCAATATAAAGATGATCAATACCAAAGATTCACAATCACTTCAATAGCATCACATCAACACACCAAAGACAGTTTTACAAATCAGTACTGAAATACTTATTTTGGATTTCAAAAATTAAGAAGAATTAGCACTGCTACTATCAAGATCAGATTGGACAGCCACTAAGATTGAGAACATATATTGAAATTCAATTACTACAATAATAGCAGTTCTGCAAATTAT
>Ga0209489_110425_pt1 | contig 10488 bp, 3 predicted proteins | sample SiratrowhiteBW_FD_187527 | JGI IMG/M metagenome (GOLD analysis project Ga0209489, IMG submission 187527) | Root nodule microbial communities of legume samples collected from California, USA - Siratro white BW (SPAdes) (version 2) | ecosystem: Host-associated > Plants > Roots > Nodule | place: USA...
ATATATATATATATATATATATATATATATATATATATATATATATATATATATATATAAACACTCCTTTTTATAATTATAAAACATGTAAACTATTTTGTCTAATAATTAATTTTTTTAATCAACTTCTTATATTTTAAACTTAAATATTCACCCTTACATGTCAAATGCCTGTATAAGAATGTTTTTTAAGATTTCTTTTTTAGTGGCATCTTATCTTAATTCTATATATTGATTACTAAATTTTATTTTAAAAAAAAAAATATGACAGGATGGGATAGATTGGGTTTCTTCGTTTTTCTAAGGGTTTGTTAATTCTTAAGTTTCTATGTAAATAGCGAAAGAAAGAGAGGGATTTAATGACTACTTAAAGAAAATTTCGATCATTTTCTATATATATTGTACAAGATGAAAATATTAATGTTTAAATGATAAAACTAAAATTGCATAAGTTACTAAGTAAACTAATATATGATTTTGTTTAAAATTATATGTAAGTAGTTGAATTTTGAAAAATAGGTGAATATATTCTTTGCGGGTTTTTCTCATCCGAGAGATATAAGATTGGGTTTTTCTTGTCTTTGTTTCTTCTAAAGTTTTCTAAATTTATTCAATTCTTAGCTTCGTAGAGAGAAAAGAAATAGAAAATAAATAAATAAAAGAGAAATAGATTAGAAATAAAGTGGAAATGAAGGTTGTTTTGTTGGAGAAAAAATGAAGAGAATGTATAAATTTATAATATTTTAAAATTTATTTTGTATTATGCATTTATCATACTTTTCAAGTTTTTATCTCTTTTTTTTTGTCGTATGATGTATATTAATGCAAGGCAAATAACGTGAAGTCTAACCAATCGAATAGGGTAACCACCTTAAATTCAACAGTTTCCAATTCTAGTTTCAGTTACATTTGGCTCAAAAAAATACATCTGCAAAGGAATTTGATCATGGAGTAATAAGAAAAATTAAATATCTACCTCTACAAATATTTATCATCAATGACCTCATATGTGCTTAGGTATTAATTTTAATATTTATTTGCATAAAAATGAAATATTAATTTAAAAAAAATCACTAATCATCATAATAAATAATTATAAAGAAATGAAAGGGTTGCAAAGGGCCAGCTCGCATGGCTCATAGATCCCGTCCCTGGTCCTAATCCAGTAATAAAAAGAACAGATTCTATACAAATAATCGTTACCAGGTTAAAATACGAGCGTCACCTGCCAGTGCATGACATATATACATTAGCAAAAGAGCAACCGGGAAAATGCACAAGACACGAGATCATATTCATCTGGATACTAGCACCCGTGGAGCGAGTGAGGGCAAGAAAAACGAACTCCATAGGATTGAAAATGGAATTCCGAAATAACTATCAACCTCAGTTTTTTCAATATAAGCACAAGGACATGACCTCTATTCTTGAATATAAAGCAAATTAGCCTCTAAAAAGTGAAAACACAATCCGAATCTGATCTACACCTCAAATTTCAAAGGTGGGCACCAGCACTAACCAAAACACAGCCACCACCTGTAAGTGAACCCTAAATTTGAGAATTATAAGGAAAATGAATCATAAAAAATTATTCTCTGAATTGAACTTATATATGTTACAAATGCTATGGAAGGATTAACTACCTGCTAACTAACGCTGAGACGTTGGCCAGGCACAATGACAAAACCCAAGCTTACAACACTCAAGAAGATTTATTCAATGTTATTCCACTAGGAAGGAACCTAATACGGCTACAACGTTTTAATTTGGTCAGAGCTTCCTGTGGCTTACCGAGCAAAAGATCCAAATAAACTGCAGTAAGTGTGGCTTCTGGACTGTTGGGTAATATGGACAATGCCTGCGTAATCAAAATACTGGATTTCTCAAAATCACCCTGCATTGCGGACATTACAGCAAAATTTGCATAAATTGTTGCTCGCGCTTCCTCTGGCTTGAGGAAAACAATACTTTGAGCGCCTTCAAGAGAAGAATTTTTGGCAGCAATGGATCCTACATTCACCTCTTCAAATTCGGCAGTCCTCTCTGGTTGCCATTTCTCACAGTCCTCAAGGCTGAAAGGCAAGTCAACATTGTTTCCCCCAGATAAATAAAATGACAAGTGCTCAGCCGCTTCCTTTGGTCTGTTCAGCAAGCAGAGAGCCTCTGCTGCATAAACATGGCCTAGAAAGATGTAAATTCTGGAACATTCTGGAAGTTCTAAGAGAGATCTTGCAACTGATAGTGCCTTCACAGGATTGTCCAATTCCAGCTCCACATATGCTAAATTAGCAAGAACAGCTTGTTTAACCAATTGATTTTCTCTTTTGCGGACATTTTCATAATAGGATAGGGAGTTCTGAACAAGTTCCTGACTATTTCCTCCCTTTTGTTCTTTAGTGTCCCCATTTGCATTGACCTGACCTAAACCTACTCCTACTGAAAACGTCTTTGAATCAACACCATGTAAGTTTTTAAGATTTGAATTCTTTGAAGGTGACACTTCACTTCCATCATTTTCCTCCACGGAAGAATTAGACGGCAAACCAGACTTCAAACAATTTGCATTGTTGGAATCCAGCAAGTTTAGAGCATTCAAGAGGCACTGCCGAGCAAGAGACATTGATAACTGCAGTCGCCCATCTTCACTTGGACAATCATCCCCTTCGGATGAGTCCATATCTCCCTTTCCTGGAATCTGATCTTCCAACACAAGTTGCCTCCATTTTCCTATTCCAACAACACGCACTCCCACCCCCATCTTCTCTGATGGGACCCGACTTGATTTGATAAGGCCGTTCTCTAAAGCCATCAAACAGCATTCTGAGAATCTGAGCCACAAGAGAGGTTGTTTGTAAAAGACCAGACTTGCCTTCTGGAAACATCGAGCAGCAAGGATTGGCTTCCCGCATGCCAAGTACTGCACTCCACAATTATAAATTATAAGGAGAGAATTGTCCTGTGAGAAAGTGGGTAGCTTTAGCGATTGATCCTTCCGCAGTGATGAACAATTGGTTAATGCCTTTGAGAAGAATAAAGAAGACGTCTGATATTTCCCAAGCTGATAATAAATGCAACCAAGATTGTTGTTGAAAATGCTTGAAAATGCTGTGTCAGTTCGATTATTTGATGCCATCAATAGCTTTACAGCCTTGCGGTGGTTACCACGGGCATATTCAAGCTGGGATTTCAAAAGAAGAGCCATTGATGAATCTCTTCCACGTGCAATGTTCATGGCCAGCTTGACTTCTCGTTTTGCCAGCTTCAAATTCCTAGTAAGAAGCAGAAACCTAACCTTGTAAAGTTGCAATTTAAGCTTTAAATCAACAGTAGAAAACCTGTCAACCAAGGCCCTTGAAATGTCATTTGAAGATGGGCCCATTGGTCTTGCTAAATTTTGTCCACCCATATCCAAAATCATGGCTTCATAATCAAGTGTATCTTCAGATAAAGCTCTAGATAGATGATTTTCAGATGCATTTGCACTTGACCCCAAGTCGGAACTGGATGCATCAGCAGCTGATACACTAATGGCAACAGGTGCAGACTTCGTAACTAAATTTGCAGCTTGTTGCTGTGCTGTGTTCCCACTATCACCTTGACTCACACTACTAACACCAAATGCTCTTTCCAGGTAAGTCAACACATCCTAATCAAAAACAGATTCCAGATCAGAAAAGTGAACTAGTACAATTAGAGAAACTAAAGAACTGCTTAAGTGAAATTTTTAGCCGCTCACAAAAACCATTCAGGATAAACATATACTACAACTAGCAGGGTAGGAGTTCAATAATTTATGCCAAGAAAGTTTAACATTGTATTTTATAAAAGAAAACCATCAAAAGCAAATAAACTATACAACTTAAATTTTCAGTTTGACCCGAGTTAATAGAGACAATGGGTATGACTTTCAAACTGAAAGTAGATCATCTCAGTGTAGCTCAAAACACGACCTCCTTCTTGAGACCAATTTATCAATTGCAGATTGTTAAATATGGCAGAATGCCAATAATCTGCTATATCGTATAGCATAAGTCACATAATGGTTGAAATATATGATATATATATATACATATATCAATTGTATAGGTACAAAGGACACGTGTCACAACCACAACAACGATAGTGGCCACAACAGCAGCCGGAATTGCAATTGTGGATTCAAGAATTCTGCTACACAATAGCACCACTATAGTAGCTATGTAACACTGGTTGAGATAAGTAGTAAAATACACCAGCACCTACAGGGAATGCACATTTCCTGCATAAGGACCAAATGTCACGTCCCCGTTGCCTAAAGTGATAGGGATTTTATGTTACAAATTGAAATCCTAATAAAAAATTATATGGTCAATTTATAATCTGTAAATTAATTTCCTACCTCTGATGACCAAGCATTACACATTTAGGTACATATTCATGCATAATAAAGAAAACATTGAAATAGCTACAAATAAAGGATTGAAACAGATCAAATGGACAAATCACCATTGAAAACATTAAGTAGGCATACCCAACATTGGATTGGGAAGATCTTAGTTATCATCAGAGAAATGAGGGGTTCATGGTTGAACTGGTCACGTATAAATTAGGTAATAACACTCACAAGATTCATTTAACATGTAACTATGTAAGTTAAAAATAATGATACATTCATGAGACATGAACATCATGAAAGAGAGCAATGCATTTAGCAACAAGACTTGCAATAGTTAAAATGAAAACCAACTAATAACATTATCAAATGGAACTTACAGCTGATTTTGATGCATCATGGCAAGCAAGGCTAGCATCAAGCAGCAGAAGACAAATATGTAGAGCCGTTGTCTGCTTTAGAAAAGAAAACACAATAAAGGAAAAACAAAGCAATCAACATATCAGTGTAATATTAAAAACAAAATAAAATCAAATGATCTATGACATACCTCATCTATGGGTTCAATATTTTGAAAGAGAGGTTCCAACACAGACAATGTCTTAGCATAGTCATGGAGATGGAACCAAATGATAGCCTAAAGAGATTGAAATAAAAAAAATACGTCAACATTGATAATTAAAACACAAATACATTAAAAGAAACAAAAAGAGATAAATAAATGAACATACAATGTTTAGCATTGCCACAGAAGAGTCAAATTCATCTGAATACATGGTGCCAGTGCTGTTTGGACCTGAAAACTGATGTGCTGAAGCATTACTTCCTTTGGACCCCAAAACACTTTTATTTCCAACATTGTTAACTGAATCCCCTTGTTCTCCCAAAGCCAGAGCAAGCTCATCATTTTTCCTCTGAATCAACTCCAGCAATAAAAAGGATAAGTACAAAATTACAAAAAAAATTGAGCCAAGGCTTCAAGCTACAACTAATTGATTCAAAACAAAGTAAATCAATTTTGAATGTAAAAATAAAACCTTCTGTTTCAATGTGATCCCCACCTACCACTTCACCAGAGGGCAAATATAATGAAAACTTAAAGGTCAGCATAAAAAAATCTGAAGCTCAAACAAGACTTCCTGATTTCTACACTGGACTTTATTTGATAAAGTTATTCAACAAGGAAAACCCATTCAATATTCGAACCCTTTCCACCGCTGTTTCCTAACTTGTAATATTATTGTCGAGGTGGTGATATGTACGTAGTGTGTCCTCCTTCACGAATATCACAAATAAGATACCCAGAAGAAGGAATTTGTGAAACAAAACTATCATCAACTATACATACCAGGTCCAACAGCAAGTTAAATCTTATCTAAATCCTTATTTATTCAATGGAGACTTATCGAGAAATTATCAGTATCAAAATTTGGCCTCAACAATCTTAAACACTCATTTCACTGGCTCAAGCCAAATGCCAAGACAGCATTTCATTGACCCAGAAATAATTAAATGAATCAGCATAAAAGCTCAGAAATTAAATTTAAAAGAGCCCAAACTATGTAGGCCCAAACTCTTTAAAATTGTTAACTTATTATAAATGGGTTAGTACCATGCAATTCTAGTTTTTAAATCCACGAAGGTAAAAAAAGTTAAAATAGTTTCCTTCAAATATCATCCATGAAAGCTACTGCCCATAAAAAAACTGTCACTTCGCAGAAATCCAAAACAAGATCGAATTTAAAATAGCATACCTTGACACCATTTATCACTTCGAGCAACCTTTTGGGATCTGAACAACCATCTCGGAAGAATTCCGCAATTGCAATATTATGAAGTACCTGAAATATTAGGATTTAAAATCTTAACACTAAGATCTAGAAAAACAGATAGCCTTGGACAATAACTAAAAAACATCATAAAGATAAAACAACAGTTGGCAGGTTATGAGCAAGGGAGGACTTTTTCATAACAGGCCTCAATAGATATAGCTGATAATCTTATTGGTCTACAAACATAATGGCAATCTCAAACGCAATCCACAAAATAAATTGAACAGAATTTTGTTATTGTATATTTGTGCAAGATACTTGATATATAGAGAGCACAAAAACGACACTCATCCTCTATGAAAAACACATACAAAATGATGATAAAAGTCTAGTTTTTTGTCCAATATAATACATCAATTTTTGCAGGTATGCTTGCAGAAAGGACACTCCAACTATTTAAACTTATTCATAACATGACATATATCATCAATTATGAGAATATATAAGGAGTGTATATTCAGGAACAAAACATTTCTAATTCCATGAAAGGCAAACAATAAAGAAAAACAATGTGATGTACATGAAGGTATTATCCAACAACTTGCATGAAGTATACAAGTGTAAGTTCGCGAAACAAAATCGTTGACTTAGTGTTGTGTGTGCCAACAGTAGCTATCCCACTAATCATGTTACCACCAAGAACCAAAACTACACATCAAGCTACCGGTATCTATCTGGGGCGAATCAGGTTACCATCAAGAAACTAGAACCAAATTTAAAACCCCTATCTTCTTTCAAAGTTCCCATGTCGGAACCACTAAAACAGTTCCTTTTACAAGTCCAATTAATTTCTCCTGACGCCCGACACTCCAACTAGATACACACATCACATAGCACAAATGCATTCTCATCAACGTCCACTGCATGAAGCTCGCAACACAACTTAAACAGCTCATTCACTTTGTAATAGAGGAAATCCAAACAAACCAGGATGCACATTCACATCAACGATCACAGTCGTTACACTGCAGCTGGAAGTGCTCACTAGCTACAAATCCAGCAAGGTACCAGAAGTGAAATTCAGCTCACAAAATAAAGAACCGAACAAACAGATCAATCACCTAATGCATAGCAACAAGTATAAAGCAAACTCTAGCACCGAGCAAAGAAGCAAGAAAAAGAAAACACGAAAGAAGAAGCGTCAATCGAGAACTATGAGCACGGAGCAACAGATACAGAAACGAAACGATGCCGGTTAGATCAGTATCGAGAAAAGAATGGTAAAGAGAATTCAACTACCTTGGGATCGTCCTGCTTCTTCTGCAGGAGCTGGTTCAACACCTCGACGCACTCGGCGAACTTGCCAGACTGGAAATGCAACGCAGCATCTTTGGCGAGTGCCACAGCGACGGTGAAAACGCCGTCCTCGGTCTCGGTGCCGGAGGAGGCGTCGCGGTTGGCGGTGGACGACGGGGACGACGACGTTAAATCTCGGGATTCCATGGCGAGATCGAGTAATCGGATTGCAAATCGTTTCGGGAGAGGGTTTTGGAGAAGAGAGAGATGAAAAGCCCTAAAGTGTAGTGAAGAGACGCGAAGTGATGAATCTGAATTGCATTTAAAATCAAAGTAAAGAGAGAGCTATAGTTGAAAAATTCGAAGTGAGAAACCCTAGGATTTGCTTGCTTCGATGGTATCTGGTTTGGCTGTGAGAGAGAGGAAAGAATGCTGGAAGAAAATAAAAACCTATTCGCCAAATCGGGGGAGGTTCAGATAGAAAGAGAGTGGAAGGTTTTTTTAACATTTTTTTTCCAGTGACTCATAAATGGGTTAAATTAAAAGGAACACATCATCATATCCGTTTATTTTACATATCTTCTTCATCTGACGTCTCCAATTGACTATTTCACTTCTTTTTAAAACAGATAAAAAGCAAAAAGTGTTTTCTTATTTTTTATTAATACGGTATACATTGTTTCAAGACTCTTTGTCCTGAAGAACTAACTCTTGAACTGTCACTACAAATTATTTTCATCAATAATCAAACTCGAAGAAAATAAAAAATAATAATTATAACTTAGTAACTTTACAAATTACCTTAATTAACTTTATTCTATTAATTTGAAAAATGCATGGCTATGAACTTACACAACATATTGTCTTTTTAAATTCACTGACTTTTAAAAGTCTTTTTAAGTTAAACTCAAAAATAATTGTTAGAAGTTTAATATATATTTATATATATACACGTATAATCTGCAAATAAGTACTTATCTCCGATGTATATACTTATATTTTATTTATACTTTACTTGTACTGAAATCATAAATAAATATAATAATAAGTTCAGAATTTAACCTGATAATATAATTTACATCAAATTATTTATTTTATCTTAAATAATATTTTATTGAAAATATAACTTTGTATATTTTAAAATATAGTTTATAACCTCTAAAAATATAAATTTTATGATATTTTCTTTAAAAAAGTGAGTTTATATTTAAAACTTTAATTTGTAATTTATTATTTTTTAATTAAGTTTTAATCAATATAGTATTTAAAAATTAAGAAAAAAAGTTCAATTATCAAAATATAAAATATGTTAGTTTTATTAAAAACATATAGACTTTAATTACCCATAATTAACAAAACAAATTACAACAAATATGTATGTGTTTAAAATGTGAAAATTGAAAAATTCAAAATATAGGAGAGGATGTTGTAACTATTGCTCCTAAGTCTCTAACGAGTCAACATTCAATTACAATCACAAAGTTAACCATAATAAAGTAATTCATATAAAACATGGTAATAAGAGAAAAAATATGTATATTCTATCAAATTATACATCAAAATACTTTTTTGTCCAATATATATAATTAAACATAATTTTAAAAACAATGTTTAAAATGTATCTTATATCTTATAATTCAGTCTTATTTCTATTTATATTATCATATTTAAAATATTTAGATCAGTTCAATTTATACTGAGATACATGGTTAACTACTATTTATAAATCACATATCTTGATGTCTACTTGCATAACTACCGAATTTATTATCATGGATATAGATTATGAGATTAACTAATATTTGGTGGCCCAGTGTTTTATAGACAACCCTATCTCCGCATATTCACTTTTACTTTGACCCTTTTACTTTTACTATACCACTCACTTACTCTCCTAAACATAACTAGCCTATTATTCAATTACTTAATATCTTTCATAGGTAGACCTTCCTTAATTTCAAATATTACAGTTCATAGTCCCAATTAAGAAGTACTTAGACTCTGTTCAAGTCCATCCAACCTATATCGAAAAGACATTTATTCAAATATCAGTAAAAACATTACAAAATATATATATATATATATTAAATGTGAAGATTAAAAAAAAAAAGCCAATAATATATGAGAGGGTTATTGTAACTATTACTCCTAAATCTCTAATGAGTTAACATTCAATTATAACATGATAAGTTAATCATAATAAAGTAATTCATATAAATCACAATACTTTAAGTTATAAGAAAAAACATCTGAATATTCCGTCAAATTATATAGCAAAATACTTTTTGGTCCAATATATATAATAAAAAAACAACGTTGGAAATGTCTCTTGCACCTTATAATTCAGTCTTGTTTATATCACTCTTATATGTTATAATTCTCTTACATTAAGATTTATAAATGCGAATTTGCTTGAAGGTAGGAGTTCTGTTCGAGCTAGATGAACGAGAAAAGGTCCAACCACTAATAAGTTATGAAGAACTATACACACGTGAATAAGGAAATTGAATTGCAACACTTATAATTTATAAAATGTAATATATATTGAATATTATTATAAATTATTTAAATTAACAATTAAAATTCGAGATATTCAAAATCATTTATAAAATGGTTAATTAATATAACAATATAAATACATTGTTTTTTAATACAAAAAATATTCATTTATCCAAAATTCAAAAAAATAAATAATTTACTTAAAACATGTCTCTTCGTTAGTAAGTATCATCCAAAAAAAACATCCTCTATGTTATACTGATCTAAAGATAAATTAAATAAAGAAGAGAAAATGCAAAAATCTGAGTAGTGAGAAAACGTAAATGCAGAATTGATGGCTTATTTTGTTTGTTGAAAAAAATATTTACTTTCCAACTTTTACAACATCATGTTAAGGTTAGTTGAAGATCATGTTATTGAAGAAAAAAAAAAAACACTTTAGTGAAGTGTTTGACACATATTATATACGTGTTGCAATGAAATAAAGGAATACGTTATTTCATAACTTACAACTATATAAATGAGAATTACTTATTCTTCCTTATCATT
>Ga0209489_110429_pt1 | contig 10481 bp, 10 predicted proteins | sample SiratrowhiteBW_FD_187527 | JGI IMG/M metagenome (GOLD analysis project Ga0209489, IMG submission 187527) | Root nodule microbial communities of legume samples collected from California, USA - Siratro white BW (SPAdes) (version 2) | ecosystem: Host-associated > Plants > Roots > Nodule | place...
CAATACATCCCTTTTTCAAAAAAAAAAAAGATTAATCTCATTTTTTGAAACAAAATCTGTGAGAGTGCTCTAAGAACAACTCTGGCTAGGAAAGACTTGGTACTTAAGAATGTCCAATTGTGACTCACTTCTCCTTCTTGGGAGTTTACTTGGTAAACTTTCAACACTTTCTCCTTTAAAAAAGCGAGAGAGATTTTTTTTACATAAGCGTCAATCTCATTTAAAAAAAAAAAAAATTAATCTCATTTTTGCATTTCATATTTTTTCTAAACAATTGATTTTGAGAAATATAAATAAAAAGCATTAAACATTTTTTTCTCACATGCATTGCATATTTTATTTTTTTCTAAAAAATAATTTTGGGAAATAAAAATAAAAAACATTAAATATTTTTTTCTAACAAGCATTACATACTTTCTAGGATTGGAAAAATAAAAAAAAAATTATATATGAAAAAAACATTAATCTCATTTTTTCATATACATTACATATTGTCTTTTTCTAAGAAAAAAGAGGTGATGCATCCATTCATACAATACTAAAAAAGAAAATCAATCAAAATTAGAATTTCATGTATTCTTAGATACATCCATTTATGTAAATAAATATATTTTCATGCATTCTCATTATACTGATAAATATGGGATTCATTCATTCATTCACCACGACTTCATACCTCCATTCACATCTCATGGAATCTATTCTTATTTAAAGTTTCATGTATCATTCATGTACTGTCACATAAATAGCATACATGTATTCTAAAAAAAAAAAATTATTTCAAATATAGTCAATGCATTTATCCATGCATCCTCATGCATTCATGCATTTTCAAAATCTTATTCAAACAAAAAATAATAAGAATTATAGAAATCATTTCCATATTATTATTCATTCAATAAAAAATAGATTTAATATATGCATCATGCATTCAATAAACAAAAAATGAATAATATGCATTTCATCATGCATTCATTTAGACAAATGTTCATAAGAATTCTCAAATAAATTTCATGCATATGTTCATGCACTCTCACTTCACGTATACATTTTTTTTAAAAACAATGTTGACATCAAATAAAAAAAAATTTAGTTATTCATGCATTTTCAAAAATATAATTCATATCTTCTAAAAAAACAAAAGATAAATTTCGTGCATTCTTAAATACATTTTCTTCAAAATTTCATGTATAAAAAAATAATAAGAAAAAAAATCAAAACAAAAACAAACAAGAAATAAAAATAGAATTTTTACACATTCTCATTCATTAAAAAATACATTCTTATTGAAAAATAAAAAAAAAAGAGAAAGTTTTTTATGCATTCGCTCATGTATTCTAATTCAAAAAATAAAAAAAAAAATTACAATTTCATGCAGTCATTCGTGCATTTTCAAAAAATAAAAAATGAAAAATAAAGTTATATGAATTTTCAAATCATCATGCATTCATTAAACAAAAATGAAAAATATACATTTCCTACATGTATTTTCATCATGCATTCATTTATGCATCTTTATAAGAATTTTCAAATAAAATTTCATGCATATATACATGTATTCTCATTGCACTTATAAGTTTCTTTTAAATGTTGATATTAAATAATAATAACAAAAAATTAATCTCATGAAATTCATTCATACATTTTCAAAAATAGAATTTCATACCTTCTCCAAAAAAAAAATAAAGATAAACAAAAGAATAATTTCATACATTCATAAATACATTTTCTTACAAAAAAAAAAGAACTTTTGCATGTATCCAAATTTGATACGTCCATTCTATGCATTCATATTTTTGCATTTTAAAAAAGAATTCTAACAAAAAAATTCATAAATGAATTCCTATAGATTTCATGCATAAAAAAGTAAAAAAAAAAAACAATAAAAAAATACAAGGCAAAACAAAACATTTTTTTAGATGTTGCTTAATTAATTTGTATTTCCGTACATTATTTTATAATTTGCTCGCATAAAAAAACGTTATTAACATGCATACATTAATTAGTTATGCATGCATCATATATCTTAATATACGTCATACATTTAAGCATGCATCATACATCTTCAAAGTTATTCATACTACATTCTAGAGCGTATTTTTTCCTTAGAAGGAATTTTGAAAATATATTTTAAAAAGAAATATAAAATAAAAAAATAGTTTTATGGATTCATTCATGCATTCTCATTCAAAAAGGAAAAATGAAAATTAGAGTTTTGTGCATGCATCTTTGCATTCTCTTAAAATCAAAATTGAAAAAATAAAAAATAGATTTTTATGCATTCATCTCAATCAAAAGAAAGAAAAACAAATAGAAAATAAATTTGTATGCATTCAAACATGCATTTTCATTCAATAAAATAAAAAATCATATATACATTTTAATATCATCGTTCATTAAAAAAAATAAGAAATTGAATTCATGTCATTATTCATTCAATAAACAAAAATGGAAACTATGCATTCCATACATACATTCTCATAAATCATCATGCCTTCACAGGATTCCATGTTTATGTTCATGTGCTCTCAATGCACTCATGCATCTCTTCCTAAATGCCAATATCAAACAAAAAAAATTCAAGAATAGAAAAAAATGAAAAATATTGCATACATTCGTGCATTCATGTAATTTGAGACCCTCTCGACACGACCATGGTCCCAACCTCATTTTTTTCAAAATTTAATTTTAAACCCTCTCGACATGGTCGTGGTCTCAACCTCATTTTATTTTAAAATTTCATTGAGACCCTTTCGACATGGTCATGGTCTAAACCACACTATCTCCAAAATTTAATGTGAAACTATCTCAACATTATCAAGGTCATAGCCTCACTAAAACATAAAAATAAAAAAAAAATTCATGTATTCATAAATGCATTTTTTTAAAGAATCCTAAAAAAAATCATGCATTCATAAATACATTTTCTCATAAAAATATCTTTCAAACATATACACATTAACAATTTTTGAAAGAAAAAAAAAAACATATTTTTGTAAATACACTCTCTTTTGGAAATTTGTAAATACATTATCCTTTGAAATTTTGTACATATATCAAAAATTTTGTACATATGTTGTTTGGAAAAAAAAAAACTTTTGTACATACATTGTCATTGAATTTTTTTTTTTACATACATTCTCCTTTAAATATTGGTGAAAAAAAAAACATCTTTGAACATAAATTCACTTTTGAAAAATTTTTCATACTTTTTGGAGCATCCATTCATACATTACCATTGAAGAAATTAAACAAATGGAAAATTCGAAAGCAAATCAAAAATAGATTTTCATGCATGTATTTTTAAAGGAACAAAATCAAATTGTGAACATCTATATATTCATTCACAAAATCTCTTATGCATTTTTCTAGAATTTCGTACATCGTATATGCATTCCTAAAAATTCCATACATATATGCATTCTCAATAAAAGAATTTTTTTTATGCATGCATCCATATTAAAAAAAATTCTCAAAAAAAAAAAAATCATGCATGCATTTGAAAAAAATTTCATGCATTCAATAAATGAATTCTCTCATAAAAAAATTTCATTCAAACATACATTATATATGCATTCAAAAAAATTTCATGCATTCACAAATTCATTTTCTCAAAAAAAAAGAAAAATCTTTCAAACATATATCATATATGTATTTCCAAAAAAACTCATGCATTCATAAACACATTCTCAAAGAAAAATGTCAAAATTTTCATAAATGTGTTTTGTCAAGAAAAAATCATTAAATTTTCAAAAAAAAAAGAAAAGAAAAAATGTGGTGATTATTCTTAATCCCTTTCTGTATCAAGATTTGTGTAAATTGGTTGCAAATCTGTGAAACTGTTGAAACTGTGTATTGTTGTAGGCTATAGGTTTAGCCTGTGTGTCATTGCTGATTTGAGTGGGGACTACGGGGAGTAGGTGCTCATTTTAGTGGGTGTTTGATTCTTACGGGGTGTAGGAATTGTGTAATTATTTCTAATTGAACAATTGATTAAATTTAGTGAAATTTTCTTCGCTTGAGGGGCAAAGGAGACTTGACATAGCCCTTGAGGAAGGTTTAACCAATATAATTGACTGTGTTCTGCTGTTCTTGACCCTTTTCTTTCAATTTTGTATTGTTCTTGCACTACACATTGAATTTAATTGAAAGATTGAATAAATTCTTGGTAATCTTGATAAAACTGGTTGAAGTTCTCTGCTGGATATTGAATTGTTCCTTATAACTTGAACTCGTTGTTGGTTCTGATAAATCTGTTGTGGTTGCAAAAGAAATCTTGCTAAATAGATTGTTTCTTTTCAAATTTTGTATTACATATAAGATTATGAATCTGTTACTTTCTAAAGAATTGAACCTCTGTTTGAACTGGTGTGGTACTGTAGAACTTGTGCTATTGTTCTGAATTCTTTGCATAACTGGACTATTGAAATTGTATTCTGTATATTCTCAAATTTGTATCAACTACTAAAATTGAGTCTTGATTTTGATAATTAGCCTCTACAATCTTGCTGGTGTTAGGAGACTTAATTTTGTAATTATATTCTTCTTTTCTCTCATTCAAATTTGGAATTTTGTGTGATTCAGTTCTTAATGTAATATTGCTTTTGAAACTATGTGAACTTGATTTGCATAAGGTATTGCTGTGTGATAATGAATTTGTTGTGTGTGCTGTTTGAAATTTTCTATCTGCCTGTAAAACAAATTGGTTCATTCGTGGTTTAAATCAGTTTATTTCTTTACTGCACCTCATATCTTTAGCACCAAGATTCATTAATGTTTTTCAAATTGTGAAAATTATTTTCAAAAGTTTAAATTGGGAAAAATCTTTCAAAGTTCAATTCACCCCCCTCCCCCTCCCCCCCCCCCTCTTGAACTCAACCTAAAACGTTTTCACTTGTCAGGCCCAAAAACATAAAAAAAATTATTTGTTTTATTTATCATTTTTATTTGCATTTTGGTTTATTTTAGTTATTATTGGTGTTTATTTTAATTTATTAGTATTTCTATGTTTTTTCATAATAAACTATGGTGGCTACTCCAATTTTCAATCTAAATATTTTTAAATTAAAATAATTTTTTTGATCACCCCGTCGTGATCTTGGTTGCGACATGATTGAATCCTATGGGAGTCAACAACCAGATGACAATGAAAGCTAGAATTCGTGGAGTTACAGCCAGTCTACCTACTGAGTAGCTTCTAGATTCTGTATTCGGGTTCCTCAAGCAGGACTTGAAGAACTGCACCTTGTTGAATCTTTCCAGCCCAACAGCATGGCTCCTCCCAACAGGAATCCCAACATTACGCAGTCCAACAATTGCTAACCAAACTTCATCATTGATACATATATCAACACCTTTGACCTAGGAGTAGATTGTATCCTCATCGTACCACATATTGGTAAGGAACACCTCAACCAAATCGGGATATACGTTTCCTGATAGCCTCAAAAGTTTTTCCAGCCTCTGAAACTTTAAAACCTCTTTGACTTCATCTAGCTTTTCCTCTTTCAACCATAGCATCCTAAGGAACTTAGGAGCAATGATCACCTTTCTGCTGTAATATTTATGAAATTCTTGCATACTCTCACAGTTGCCTACAAACCACCTCTGAAGGTAATCTATTTAAATTGTAATAGATGACTCAGCATTTTTCACACATGCTCTTTTGGTGTGTTTCTTTGGTGTGAAAGAAGATGCCATTTTAGAAGGTTATGGAGGTGAATATAAGGATAGGTTAATGTTCTACGCCCATTGAGTATTATGAATGCAATGAAGTGGAGTGTGTGTTTAAGTGGCTGATGATAGAGCTATATATAATACAAGCTATTATGCAAAAAAAAAAAAAAAAAAAATTAATGCTCAGCCAAATGCAAGACATTTCATGCATGCTATACATTGATGGACAACTCAAGCAAATCGTTTCAGTTTTGATTCTATAAGCAATAAATTGTAACACGATTTACTTAGTTTTAGAATCATGTGGAGCCTTTGACCTATTGACCATCAATCAACATATGACATGTGCTGTTGAGTGGATTTGTCACTCCTCACTTGCGTTCTGCGTGTGATGCCAGCTCACCTTGGTCAATTCTTTTCATTTGACCAGGAATCTGTAGTGGAATCTTCGTCTTCCCAATATAGCAGTCTTCCTTACAACAGTTTATTGTCCAAAGGTACTTTAGGCTCCTTGTTCAGCATTCACTCGTCCAACCAATTGATCAGAAGTTTTACAGGATCAGATATAACATATCAACTACAGTAGGTTCAGACAAAATCCAGTAAATTGACTTTATTTAATTGATCATACACTTATTGCATAAAACTTAACTAAGAATCAAATATGTATAGGCTGATTTATTTATTTAATATTTTTCAAATCAATAATTCCCAATTCGTTTATGAGAAAATTAAATCTCTCTTTATTAAGAGGTTTTGTAAACAAATCAGCCAATTAATTCTCAGAATTAACAAATTGAATTACATAGTCACCATTATTCACATGATCCTTAGTGATGTCGTATCTCAATATGTTTAGTTCTAGAATGTTGTCACAAAATAAGGGAATTTGAGAAAGACTTAGACCAAAATCACTTAGTTGTTGTTTGATCCATAAGCTTTGAGCACAAGAGCTTCCAGTTGCAATGTATTCTACCTCTGCTGTAGATAGTGTTACACATGCTTACTTCTTACTATGTCAAGATATCAAACTAGATCCAAGAAGATGTCATGTTCCACTTGTACTCTTTCTATCAATTTTTCACCCTGCAAAGTCTGAGTCAGAGTAACCAATAAGTTCAGAGATACCTCACTAGGATACCATAGTCCAACATCAATTGCAAAGTCTTATCTGTTTTTCCTCTCTCATAGCCTTTAGAAAGAAGGAAATTACTCAACCTATCATACCACTGTCGAGGTGATTGCTTCAAACCATAAAGAGTTTTCTTGAGTTTGAAGACATGATCTGGATATTTGTGATCTTCAAATTCAGGGAGTTGACTCACATAGACTTCTTCATCAATATATCAATTTAGAAAGGCACTCCTAACATCCATGCAACTTCAATTCATTCATGCAAGCATATGTTAATGAAAACCTTACAACCTCCAATCTGGCCACGGGTGCATAGGTTTCTCCAAAGTCTATTCCTTTTTCTTGGTTGTACCCATTTGCAACCAATCTTGCCTTATTCCTTATAATGATTCCTTGTTCATCCAATTTGTTCTTGAAAACCCACTAGGTTCTAATCACATTCATCTGTTCAGTTCTGGGAGCAAGTGACCAAACTTCATTCCTTGCAAACTAAATCAGCTCCTCATGCATTGCATTGATCCAGTTGTTGTCCTCTAAAGCATCGACTACATTCATGGGTTCCACTTGTGATACAAACGTCATGTGCTCACATAAATGATTAAATGATCTTCTAGTTGATACCCCGTTCTAAACTTAACCAATGACATTGTTTAATGACAAATTTCTTGGCACTCTTCACTCTTTCGACAGTCCTGAGTTAATTGTATCTGCAGCAGCTCCAGATTCAATCCATTGAATTCCTTGTTCAATTGATTGAATTTATGGCAGTTTACTAGCTTCTTATGCTTTCTTTTCCAGTCCAGTATCAACTAGTTGTCCAGTAGGAACCTCATCCTCTACACCTGTCTTAGGACATTCCTACTAGCACTGTCTCACTGGTTTTTGAATCTGTTATTAGGCAAAGGTTTGGCTCAAATGTGATAGTGTACCCTTTGTCACACAGTTGACTTATGCTGAGTAACATGTGCTTCAATCTATCCACTAGGAGTACATCTTTGATGATCACATCATCATCTCCTCCAGTGTCACCAACTCCGAGTATTCTTCCTCGATTATTGTCTCCATAGGTGACAAATCCAGCAGGTTTCCACTTCAGATTAATTAACTGAGAAGCATCTCTAGTCATGTGTTTGGAGAATCCACTGTCCAGGTATCACAATTGCTTCTTGGACGCCAAATAGACCTGCAAAACAGATTAAATTTGAGGCATTGGTACCCTGTTAAATTTGGGTCCACAAGTGTTAGTGATGCTTTTAGGCACCTACCTAACTCGTCCTTTAGGCACATCAAATTTCCTAACTTTACAGTTTCTAATCGAGTGACCTTTTCTCATGCAATAGAGGCAAGTTATGAATGGTGAAAATTGTTGCTCATTTGATATAAAGAAACTACTGAATTTCTTTTGTTTTCCTTGAAAACCAATTTGATATCCAATGCCAGCCTTTTCAAAAACACAATTTTGAGAGCCTAAAATGACATTGAGGTTTGTTGTTCCCATTGAAAGTTTGGAAGCAGTAGTAATCAAATAGTTAACTTTCCTTTAAGGAACATCACAATTTTCACAATTAATTGGCTTGCTGGAATCAAAGTCGCTGGATGCTTTGTAAATTATTTCAAGATGACCAAAATCAGTTTTCAATTTTAAAATCTCATCCTCCAGCTCTTTGATCTACCTTCCAACCAATTATTCATCCCTTTCAATCTATCGTTGGATAAGGCCAATATGTTTGCTTATTCATGGGTTTCAAAGAAAGCCTGAAGAAGTGAACCATAATTTGTACTATTAAAAAAAGTGCTGGAATTTATACTACTTGCCTCTGAATCCTCTCCAACCATGAGACACAGATTAGCTTCAACATGTTCATGTGAAGAGCTGTTCAAAGAAATAGCGTTGTCTTCCCAAGCTATATAAGCTTTTCCATCTTTTCCAGATTTATTGCTCTTCCTCTCTTGTGCCTTTTCTTTGTTCACTAGACTTGGACAATCCTTTCATGTGTCCCTGCTTACCATAGCCAAAATATGTAAATTTAGTGGAATTAGAATCAGGTTTCTTGTTATACCTCTTACTCTGTTGATTCTTCATCTTGCCCTTCATTTTTCCCTTCATCTTGATAAACTTCTGAAATCTCCTTGTCAATATTGAGATTTTCAGTATAACTACACTCGTCTGAACTTTTCTCACTGGACTCAATATCTGCAGCCTTTGTCTTGAGTGCAAGACTTCTGGATTTCTTTTCAACAGTCTCCATCTCTTTTAGCCTTGTCATCTCAAGCTTATGTTCCCTCAACTTGCCAAATAGTGCTGCTGTGGTGAGGGTGGTTAAGTCTCTAGTATCAGATATTGCAGTCACCTTGGGCTGCCAGCTCCTATCTAGACACTTGAGAATCTTGATGTTCTTCTCTTCTTTATCAAACTGTTTTTCCAGTCCAATCAAATGATTGACAATATGAGTAAATCATTTCTGAAGATCTGCAATATTTTCCCCTTGCTGCATCCTAAACAACTGATATTCCTGAATGAGTGCATGCTTTTTGGCTCGCTTGACATCATTAGTTCCCTCATGTGTGACCTCAAGTATGTCCCACATCTCTTTAGCCAAGTTGCATCGAGATACTCTAAAAAATTCATCAAGGTTCAAGGTAGATGTAATTATATCTTTTGCAACACAATCATACTGAACTTTCTTATTCTCAGCCTCAGACAATTCATCATAAGATTTCACAATAGACACACCATTCACAACAAATATAGGAATATAAGGACCATTTACTATGGCATTCCAAATACCACGATCAATGGATTCAATAAATATTTTCATCCTCACTTTCCAAAACTGGTAGTTTAGGCCGAGTTCAAGAGGGGGGTGAATTGAACTTTCAAAAATTTTCAAACAAGGAAAAGTGTTAAAGAATGGATGAAAGTTCTTTATTAGAACTACTAAAAAATGATATAAAGGAGTACACAACAAAGGATCAGTAAATTCCAGAACAAAATCAATCTATTGAAATATTTAACAGAACTGAAAATAACACCAATTAGTTTACTGGAAGCACAGAAGTAATCAACTGAATACAATACACTCAGTCAAACAGTAAATAGTAAAAGCACTTAACTGAAATCTAAATGTAAATCAAATAGTTAAGAAACAATTAACCAGTATAATGACAGGAACACAAATTAGTCAACCAGTAAAAACACCAGAATCAAAAGCGGAAGCAATTTTTTTATTACTCTAAAATATTTCAGAATAACACAAAAACAATCAGATGAACAATATTCAAAGTAAACTACAGGTCAATCAAACAGTAATATAGTTCAGATTAATGGACAGAACAAGAATTAATAATTGATTCAAGAAAAATTTGTTTCAAGAAATTCAACCAATTAAACAGTGATTACAAACAATTGAAAACACTCAAATAGGATCAAGAACAGATTAAGTCATTTATACAGATGAAACAATAATTCAAGAGAAAGCAAAATAACACAAGTAAATTAAACAATCAATTACGTGCGAAGACAATTAATTGCACGAGCAAGAATAGAAACGATAAGTGTTCAAGAAGAGGGAAAGAAAGATCAAGAACACAAAGATTTATACTCGTTCACCCTTCCTCAAGGGCTACATCCAGTCCTTTGCCAACTAGCAAATAGTTTCACTAAAAATGAG
>Ga0209489_110431_pt1 | contig 10480 bp, 6 predicted proteins | sample SiratrowhiteBW_FD_187527 | JGI IMG/M metagenome (GOLD analysis project Ga0209489, IMG submission 187527) | Root nodule microbial communities of legume samples collected from California, USA - Siratro white BW (SPAdes) (version 2) | ecosystem: Host-associated > Plants > Roots > Nodule | place: USA...
AGTTTGGAGATGTATGACAGGTGCATATCTCGGGGTCTATTCAATGCACGAGTCTTCCGGAAGTAGAGTCATGTTTGTAGTGTGTTAGATTCTTTTATTGTGATGATACATGAAATTGAATGTTTTTGATTTGTTAAAATTTGGTTAGCTTACCCTTTTCTTTGGTTGTATTGTGTTTGATTTTCTATCTGTGATGATCGTGTCTTGACACGGGAGCAGATAGTGCTGCAGATGGATCTTTGGGAGATCATCTAGGTTGAAGGATGCTGTTAGGAATAATGCATTATTTTGAAAAAAAAAACTTGTATATGATATTGTAAATATGTTTTGAAATTTCAGTTTAGCTTTATTATGTAATTTTAATGTATGTTAACTATGGAATACTGTGAGATACACATGATGATAATACTTTAACTGTCATAGAAGCTTTAATTTTATGGGGTGTTACATACTTCAAAATGATTTAAAATATAAAAAAAATAATTAATATATGTATTCAATTATTAAGTAATGTCATTTATGTAATGTATTAATGTATCATATTATTAATGTGATATCATTAAATACATTACAAGAAATTAATACAGAAATTAATTAATATATTAAAACAACATTAATAACCATAGTTTATGCATTTATTATTTATGTAATATATTAATATCTGCATTAATTTATTGGAGTATATAATTAATGTCGCAAAACTTTACTGTATTTTTCTATCTCTCATCTCTCTCTAATGGAATCACAACAAAAACATCAAATAATTTTATTAACATTATCTATTTAATTAATATTTTTAATTACTTAAAATAAAAAATTCACAATTTAACATATTGAATTATTCAATTATGATTTATAATTATAATTCATTTTAGTAATAAAACAATAATAAAATTCCCAATTTAGCATATTCAATCATAAATAACTTCAATTTCTATTCTTATGTATTCATACCATAAATAACATAATAAAAAATACAATTCTTTCAAATAAAGAAATAAAATTTAAACAATATATACGTGTAAAACAAATATAATTATTTCTAACCACATATTTTTTAACAATTAAAACTCTTATTTAACTTAATAATTCAACTAAAATAAACATACTAGTTAATTTATATCTAACAATTTAATTCACTTCCAAATAAGAATTACATAAACATTTATAAACATCATGATTAGTATGACATGCATGCAATTATATAGATTAATGATGTATCGCTATAACATGTATTTACAATAATATAACATATTTATATGATTAATATAATCATATGTAACTAATACATATATCTTATTTTATATTTCTCACTTATTTTGATTTATTTCAAATTATCCATTTCACCTATTATTTTTTTAACAAATTTAATCCTTTTTCATTGTTTATTTTTTTTTAAATTATACTTTACTTCTAATTTTAATAACATCATATTTCAAGTTCGTATTTAAGTATATCAAAATTTCGTCACATTCATTTAATTCAGTTTTAAAACCTATGATCAAAGATAATGTTTTTAATTTTGCTCATTATCAAATTAATAACAAATTAATATAATTACTTTATACTCACAAATTTTGCAAATATGTCATTAAATTTTCTTTTTTCTAATTTTGTAACAATCAATTTCATAATTACTTCTTAACTTATTTTTTTATTTATAAATTTACATCTATTTTATTTATTTTCATAAATTTACAATTTTCCATTTTAGTACTAATACTTTTTGTTTCACATTACACATAAATAAGTTCAATTTTTCTCATTTTAATTCAACTTAAAGAATTATCAAGTTTTATTTTTTTTCTCAACTTATGTACTTTATAAAAAAAATCTTTTAATATTATTAATTTTTTTAATTATAAATGGCCAAGTGGCCCAATCATTTAAAATTAAATCTTTTATTTTCTATCGTCCAAACCGACGCATATAATAAATAAAATAAAAAATTTAGTTACGTCGTCGGCTGAATTGACGCACGCGTTTCCATTGGGTTCTCCAACTCTAATTTTAATCTCTCTCGTATAAAAAAATAAATAAATCTGTCTCGTAAAATGTATCTCAGCATCTACAACGCTAAATATAATAATAAATATTTTCCTGCAATCGATAGACATTAAGTAACTTTAAAAAAAAAAATCTAATTATCAAAATAAAAATAAAAATGAACATTAAATTATAATTCACTTAAGAAATATATAATAGATATTTTCTCATTTTGTATGTATATTTATATTTAAATATAAGTGATATCTATATTTAAATATAAATATACAATATTTTGAATATTACTTTATATATGTAGTAAAATAAAATAAAAAAGAATAAATGTTCACATGTACTTCTAGATGTCACAAAAGTAAAGTTTTGTAATATTAATGGTATGATACATTAAATTAATGCATAATTAATATATTTCACAAATAATTAAATGCATAAATTATGGTTATTTATGTTAAATTAAGATATTAATGTATGTATTAATTTCCTGCATTATATTTAATAATATCATCAAGAATATAAAACATACATTAATATATTCCATAAATGACATTATTAAATAATTAATTTTCTCATTTTAAATCTATTTACATAATCATTTCAAAAGGGAAAAACTACTAAAAAATTAATTAATGTTTATCCCTTCTGACAAAGTTAGTCATCTCCTCTTTTACATCTATATAAAGCGGATATTCATAGAGTTTTCTCAACCAAGATATAAAACTTTCACCAACGGGAAAAGTAATCTTTCTTAGTATATCTAAATATTTAGAGTTTGGCCAAATGACCTACAGTATAGGCAAAGATGAAGAAGACGAAGATGCAGACATATACTTTTCAAAGACTGATGAGATCTCAGAATCAGATCAAGGAAGTACCAAAGGTATATTAGATAGTCTTTTGATTAATTAGATTCGAAGCTTTTGCTAGTTTTACAGATATTTATTATTTTCATATTTTCGTTTATTAGTTTACATTCACCAACAAAATTTCTCTTATTTTTTCACCTTGGCTCAGCAATGATTCTTGAAAACATTGATTACAACCTTCTCATAGCAAGCTCCTACACTCATAATGGCTAGCACAAATCCCATCGGAGCCCCCAACAACAAACTGTTCGGTACATAATTTTTGAGATTTCAGAAATTATTTATTCTCTTTAAATAAGATTCTTTAATTTTATGCATCTTCTTTCAATTATTTTTTCATTCTTTTACATTTTTAACTTGTAAGTTTTTATTTCACATGCATTATAATATTTGTAGAGGGACTAATTAGTATGGAAAAAGACATTTGTCCAAAATTGCTAAAAGAGTTTTTTTCGTAGATCAGGATTCCTGAACAAGTTCAAAGCCACAGGTTGATGTTTGAAATTCCATGCTTCAGAATCTTGCGGATGCCTTACTTGGATGCATGCCGTCGCAAAAATGCTCAGTTATTTAATAGAGATAAACGACGTGGATTAAAATGAAAATAGTTTAAAGCTTTCGTAGGAATATTCTTTTGTACTTGTAACACAATGAATTGTACAATTTTGTTCTTTCATATAAATGTTCTACATTTTTTTTACAAAAATTCCTATATATGCGTCTTCTCCTATGTACAACATGTAATTATCAAGACAAGTGTTATTTTTTTTATAATTAAGACCAAACTTATTAATTGTTTTCTTCGTCTTATATAATGATTATAAAATTTTAGTGTATTAAAAAACTTCTCCTAACACTCTTATTTTACATAAACATTTGATGTGATACAATTTGATTAAGAAATAAAGTTTAGAATATTTACCACATCTTTCATATATAAACTCTCTTCACCATCATCCATTAACGAACAAAATTATCATCATTAATAATGAGTTGATCTGCACTCATTTCCCTATCATTATTATATTAATGATATCTAAATGCATCATTAACCATGTAATACATTAAATTATTATTAAGATTTCTTCCATTATCTTCTTGCGGCACTGTACATGTTTCATGTGTTACATTTACTTCTATTCTCTACTCAGGTAGAAACTACACTTTATATCTTATTGGAAAAAAGGTTTAACAATAAAGTGCCATACACTGTTTCAAGACACTGCGATTTGTTAAAGTTGCATTTCTGTTACGGGTATATTATCCTCCCCCTCACACCATTATTAGTAAATGTAAAGTCTCAATTTATCCAATTCTTTGATATATTCAAGGGTATTTTTGGGCATATTTATCTATAATTTATCCATTAAAATGAGAGTCTATTCAAGCCAAGATACACTAAAAAAAAATGCAAATTACTAATAAAAAATTAACGACAAAATTAGATTGTTTTGATGTTCTTTTATTGATAAGTAGCCAAGTGGTGCCTAAACAGATAAGTAATGCCCAAACAATAAACAATGCATAAATAAGTGAAACACTGTCCAGAACTATAAACAATCCCAATATAAGTCGTAAAGTTTCAAGAGACTGGTAAAATAAAATCATAAATAAGTGAAACACTGTCTAGAACTATAAACAATCCCAATATAAGTCGTAAAGTTTCAAGAGACTGGTAAAATAAAATCATATCTTATTTTCTTTCTCGTTGTCATCTTGTGTGCTTCTCTCTACGGTAAAATCAGAGTCTTCAATTTAGGATTTCTTTGTGATTAGTGTTTTTTTTGTTTTGGAATTGAAATTAGCATCTCTTGGAATTAATTCAATAGTTGGTTTCATAAATGAATTTAGAATTAGTTTCGCTTGGAATAATTTCAATACGTTGTTAATTGAATTTGCAGATAGAATTTTAATCATATTTGGAATTGTTGAAAAATATGATGACGAAAATTTAAAGGGAGCGAATTGAACTATTAACTCTTTTTCAAAACTTGAAAATATGAATGAATATTTTTTATCAAATTATGATTACAATGTAGAGAATACTCGAAACAATAAATTAAATTCACAAACAGCAAGTTCAAATGAGACTAAGTATTTTCAGATCAGTAAAACAACTTATTAAAATCATAAACAACTTGTTAAAAGAATCTTAAGAGTTCTGGAAACAAACAAAGAACAAGTTGAAATGAAAAACAGTATGTTAAAAATCCTTTTAGCACTTAGTCAATTTTCAACCAACATAGTTGAACAGGTTAAATGAGATTTAACATGTTGAATTACCAGTATTGCAGCAGTATATAAACCAGTAAAAAACAGTTTGATAAAAAATGACTATAGCAAATTTTCAAAGATATTCCAGAACAATTTTGAAATGATCAAAATGAATTTCACAATACAATGTAAGATAAAAATGAGTAACCCAAGTAGAATGTGATGGTTATTAAAGTTTACAATGGGTACAAACTATGTTTTAACAAGAATTGAAAAACAAGTTATGCAGGAACTTATTAATGCTAAAACCAGTTTAATATAGCTTATATGCAAGCTAAAAGATTGATAAAAAACACCACAAAAATGATATACGAAGTATGAAATAGTGCAGCAAATAAGCAATCAAGAATTAAACAAAGATTATAGACAAAATAGTATGGAAAGACTTTTACAAAACACTGATATCAAATTAAAAAATGTCACAGTAGTAGAATTCCAATGCAGTAATATCAATGCAGTATATGACAGTTTTCAAATGGCTTACAATGTAACTGGTTCAATGTCAAAAGTGGATTACAAAAACAACTGAGCAATATGATATTAGCAGTTCAATGAAATTATACAAGAAAATAAACAAAGAAAGAATAAAACTGAGAAATCAATTATGCAGATAGTAGATTGTATCAGAATAACAGGCTGCAACACAAATCAAGAATTGAGAAACCAGCAGAATAGTCTAATGCAATTATAGGCAAAAACAGAACAGTCAAAACCAAGGTATGATTGTAGATTAACCAATCACCAAAACAGTTTTACAAAAGAAATGGATAAACTGATTTTTATATGACAGAAATTAAACGTACAAACCAGTTTGAATCACAAAAGTTAAGGAAAATTAAGTCAGCTCCAAAGGCGCAAGTAAAATCACCCAAGAAATCAAGACAAGAATGTTGTAGTAAAATTTCTGGATTACAACAGGTTAAAGTTGAGTTTAACATATTAAAAATGCTGCCAAAATGAGTATTTTGGATCTGTCCAGAATTTTAACAGGTTGTTCTTGACAGCAGAAATAAAAATGACACTTATGCAGTTCGAAAAATCTAGAGAACAAGGGAAGAAGAAAATCACACAAGTCTTTTTATCCTAGTTAACTCTTCCACAAGAGCTACGTCCAGTCTTTTGCAAAACAATGCAAAGATTTTCACTATACCAAGTTTACAAACAAAACACACTCAAGACTCAATCTTGAACCCTACAAAATGGTCTTCTACCCCTTGTGCATCTCCCCACCACACAAGATGCACAGCCCTAGTGCAAATGCAGTATCCTACTGTTGTCTTGAATGCAAACTATACAATACACCAATCACGTTTTCATAATGTTTAAAAACACCTATTAAGCACTAATCAACCAAGAAATACATCAAAACGAAATACAATATGTAAAAACACTTATGCAGCATTTGAAGGGAATGGAAAACCCAAAAGAGAAACCCTTATCTCCTTAAGATTGCAACTGCCACCCCAAACAATCAAATACATACCTTGCTCTTCTTCAAATGTGAGAAACTCTTCACACGATTGCAACTGCCACACCAAACAATCAAATACATGTTGTTTTAAAAATTTAACATGTTAAATTTTCTCTGCAGCACTTATATTTTCATTTATTTTTGAATAAGAACAATGCAAACAAATGACTAACAAATGCATGTGAAACTTAATATATGTTAAAACCAACCCAAACCTAGGATTTAATATCTTCAACCAATTTCTTCATCAAATCACAGGAGGTTCTTCACTGGTTTCAACAGGAATCAAATTTGATTAATTAGTTTTATAATTAAATTTGGATTTGAACTTTTAGATTTGGATATCAAATTTGATTAATTAGTTTTATAATTAAATTTGGATTTGAACTTTTAGATTTGGATTTGAATTTGGAATGATCATTGAAATTAATATTAGATTTGAGTTTAGAATTACTATTGAAAATGAAATTAAATTATGGATTTAGAAATTTTCAATTTGAAGGAACACAAGAACGCTTGCAAACAACACCATTATTTTTAGATTTGTTTTGAAAAAAAAGTTAAAAAAGCCAAACCAGATGAAACAACTAAGTCACCCTTAAAGAAAAACATATCATATCATTCTGAATTGAAAAGACATGAGAAGCATCAACCCAATGCCACTATTTCTTAAGAACCTATTTCTTAAACTACAAATTCATCTCTTCTTTATATACGCCATTGTTCACTTCTATATTTTGATTCAAACGACTTTCTATTTCGATATTGATACATCTTCTACTCGAATCTTGGTCCATAATTTTGAAGGAGTTAAAATAATATACTTAAAATTTCTATATATTATCATTGTCGCTAATACATCAAAAGTTATACACAAATTGATATATATATATATATATATATACTTTGATTTCTTCAAATTCTTGAACTTGTCAATAATTAAATCGGAACTAAAATTTTAAAAAGACAAGAGAAATCTAGGATCAATTATCATACTTAAAGATTATTTATAAAAGAATATATAAAAGTTAAGATTTTATTTTATGTTCTTAAGAAATCATACAAAAATATAAGAACACTTAAACTAATTAGAATTTAAGAACTTGAAAAAAAAGACTAAGATAAAATTATTCAAACTCTTATATTCTAAACATTATTCGCATATTAAAAAATTAATTTTACATGAAAAAAAATAAAAGTTCATGTATCAACAATAAATAATATATATATATATATATATATATATATATGTCACTACAAAAAAAATTGAAATTACATACGGGTAAAATCTGTATGTAATGGTCAAAAATCCGTATGTAATCATTTTACATACAAATGAAAATCTGTATATAATATGCTCGTAGGTAATTTACATACGAATTTATTTCATATGTAATTTATCGACAGAATTTTACATACATATTTATTCCGTATGTAACGAATATTGTTTGAAAAATAATTTATTTAGAGTGTTTTTTTTCAATTTTATTACTACTTTCATATTTTATTTTTATTATTAGTATATTTATTTTTTAAGATTACTTTTACTATTATTTTAATTAGTTTTTATTATAATTATTACTTTCATATTTTATTTTTATTATTAGTATATTTATCTTTTTAAGATTACTTATACTATTATTTTAAGAGTAGTTATACTTTGACAACCACATGTGGCACACACCCACTTTACAATCTTACGTGACGCTGATGTGGCCAAGATAAATGACATGTAAAAAATATTTTATCGTGGTACTGAGAGTCATTTTTAGGGTTTATATGTTTGAGGTTTTATCTAGAACGCTGCCTAGCATATTCCATCAAGGGTTGAGAAGCACTGAGTTAGAATCTCAGATCTCTTGAATCTCGCCACTGTTGTCGTCGTGCTGCTGTCGTATCTGCTATTGTCGTCGTTGTTGCTGTCACCGCTGCAGTCGTATCCACTGTTGTCACCAAAAATTTTACACAAACCGCAACCACCGTCGATTCTCGACCACCGTCGATGGTCCCCCACCGTCGCTCGCCACCGCAACCATTGTCACACGAAATCTCTCTTATGCAAATGAGTTCATTGGACTCCTATCACGTTTCAAATTTTAAATTTAGATACTTAAAACCCAATTATGCCCTTTCATAACAAAATACCCTAAATGTCCTTCAAAAAGAAAAGTCTCGTTTTATCCTTATCTACGTGTACAATTATACCTGTGGTTGTCAAAGCAAAGTTTTCCTTGTTTTAATTAGTTTTTATTAAAATTATCAATATTATTGATAATGTATACCATGTGAGATTCAATATTATGGTGTTTAGACTTGAATACCCAACTAAGTATTTGGATTGGTAGTTGAGCATTGTAAACTGTATAGTTTCAAAGTTTGCAATAATTTAATGTTCATGAATGTTTCCCTGATTCAAGATAAGTGAGCATGCCTAATGTGGGATAATTCAGATGAAAATTGTATATTCAGTAATTAAGCTCAAGCACCTTACCTAAATTGTACCTATTCTTATGGTTTCAAACAAGATTACTGCTCACTAGAGTATGAGAAATGTATTTTAAGAATGTTGTTTCATCCAAACCCAAGCTTTTTAGTTGGGTCAACTCTGTATCTAGTTTTTTCTGTCTAAAAATTATCCTATTGTTATGGTACCAAATATTCATAGTGTAAAATATAGAAGAATAATAGATAAATAGAAAAAGTGTGCTGGTCCAAAATCAAACAACCAAAATGTGAAAGAATACAATTAAAAGAAAAATAAAAGTATTCTAAACAATAAAAGAGTGATTCAAGAGAAGAGAAAAATAATTTTAGAGGACTTTTGTTTCTCAAATTGAGTTGTTGCAAATGACAAGGGACTAGCTCTATTTATACTACTTAAGGAAACATTTTAGATTCCTAATTCATTTGAAGATACTTTTAGATATAGTTCTAAACTTCTCCCAAACTATTTTATTAACTATAGACATCTTTAGAATATTGTAGACTTCTTTCAAATATCCTATTAATTATAAAAATTCTAGAATATTGTAAAAATAATCTAAAATATCAACTTTATTTTTAACACGTAGGAGAGATATCTAAAGTTCCTGCCATAATTTATTGTCCTTGGTAGTAAAGAAAAATCAGTGAAATTGTTGAAAATTGTTGGAAATGCTCGTTCTGTTGGTTGTGATTGTAAGTTTAAACATAATTAGGAATATTCAATCATAAATATTTCACAGGATCTTAGAATCTATGATTCTCACATAATATAGAGAGACTTACCTTGATCCATGAGAGATCCAATCATTTGTACTTTAATCTCCTTATCTCAATCTATCACTTTCAGTCACTTTTATTCTACACACTTTATTGATGGTATATTGTGTAGAACTCTCATACTGCAGAGACAGAACCCTATATCTTTATATAATCAATGTCTATCAAATTGGTTACCATCAGTTATTATAAAATAATAACCAATTTCCATTAATTTGGTTATTATCAATAATATTTATAACTGACTCCCATCAAGTTGGTTACCATCATATAATTATGAAATAAATAACTTCTCATAATTACCAATACATTTTTTTATTTTATTAAATCACATACATGTCATATTTCACATGAGTTACCTTATGGAATAATTTATTTATTTTCTAACATTCTCCCACTTGACTCATGTGATGCCATAATACTTCATGATTTAATGAATCATAATGCTCATTAAAGGACCTTCAATAAATTGGTTCCATCATTCGTCATACTTAAAGATATAGGAATAATAAGAGTCATGGCGGTTACATGTCATTCAATCGACACATTTCCTTCCATGTACTACTGTATCGTCCTTCTCCTTAATATGACCTCATAATGAGAA
>Ga0209489_110432_pt1 | contig 10476 bp, 3 predicted proteins | sample SiratrowhiteBW_FD_187527 | JGI IMG/M metagenome (GOLD analysis project Ga0209489, IMG submission 187527) | Root nodule microbial communities of legume samples collected from California, USA - Siratro white BW (SPAdes) (version 2) | ecosystem: Host-associated > Plants > Roots > Nodule | place: USA...
CAAGAAAAAAAAAAAAAACTCTTCACAATAGGTGATAACTTAATTTCTTTTAATAAGGTTCATGCTAAATATAAATCTATCACATCAAATTTATTATGAAAAGGAAAAGAATTACAAAAAGCTAGAATTCATAAAAAAATAAAATAAAATTAGCAATCAATCAAAATAATAATAAAAATAAGTGAAACCAGACAAAAGTCAGCCTACTGCATATTGACATTTATAACGATTATGATTGCATTTTCACAATAATTAGATATTCAATTCTTACAGTATAATACCTCAAAATATATATTAGCTAAATACTAAAGAGTCTGTGTGAAATGTAGGTTATTTTAAAATACTCTTGATACATACTTACTTATAAATATAACTATTTACAGAAAGAAACTTAAATTAAAAGTTTACACTTAATTATAAACATTCAATTCTTGCACTTTGCACTTATATTCGTATTTGTTTGAGTAAATAAGTTTTACTCCAAACTAACATATGATCTAATACCTAAGATTTAAATTTATAAGCAAATTTAAGAAAAAGAGTAATGGTAGTCTAATTGTTCAAATATTCAATACTTTGTATTTATAACATCTTTATTAAAATATAAGTGTAAATATTTAATACACAAATATATGACCTCAATTTTATACATATTGCATTATTCACATTAATTCATATAATTTAGAAATTTTATAATTCACAACATTCAATAACCTTTTTAATGTCAAAAATAACACTTAAATACCAAATTATCAAAATCTAATATATCTAGATTCTCAAATAAAATATAATGAATCAATTTTTAAAATAATATTCATTCAAGAAATTTGAAATTTGGGATCAAGTCACCTCCACATCTAAATTCTCTATAAGATACTATAAACTTGTTTTTTTTACTTGAAATTCTTATTTTCAATGCAATTTTTAAAACCAAATAATAATGTTATTTCAAAATCTAGAAATTTATAACAAGTTATTTATATAGCCAAATTTCAATATATAATAAACAAAGTCGAGATTATTACTTTTTTCAACTAACCCACCAAAATTAATAAACAAATCATTAAGAAAGAACAAAACAAAAAAAATCTTTGAATCCGTATAAATTTATTCTATTAGAAAACTGATAGGTTAAGAATAATCTCTTACTCATCAATTACTGCCTCCAAAATGTGATCAGATTTAAAAAAAAAAAATTAATAACTTTAGGAAAAAAAAATATTATTTTACCATCACTTTTTATATTTTGGTGAAAAAAATATATTTGAAGATTATCAAGAAAAATTGTATATGCGATGAGTGTTCTTTATTGTAATTTTTTGTAGAATTTTTTTTAATCTAGATATACATTTTCTTATCATATAATCTTTACAGTGTAGTGTGTTTGTGTGTTTGTAAATATTTAAATAGTTCTAATGTCTTGTATCCTTAAGGTACTAAAACTTATGAATAAACAGATTTTTCTCCCTTTAACGAGTTATATAACCTCGTTTAATTTTGGTCACATGAATAATTAAAGTTATTTTTTTTTTCTCTTCCTAGTCTACTGATAACAAAAATGGTCTTACTATGTATAAAAAACAAAATCCAACAGCTCTTGTTACTGTAACCACCCCAACAACGATTTTTTATATTTTTTTATAAACTTTTAACCTAAAAATAAAAAATTGTATTATACTAGATATCAAAATTAAAATTAAAACTAAAAATAATAAATAAAATAGGACATATATAATTCCTTCGTTTGAATAATTGGTTTTAGAAATGGCCAGGCCCTCTATGTACACCGGAGCCTTCTTTTCATTTTTATTCGTTTCAAGAGTTATATATATATATATATATATATATATATATATATATATATTTTTTATATATTTTTGTAATTAAATAATTAAAAAATATTAAAATAATCCAGTTAACGTTAATTAAATTATTTTGAATGTAGATCCTTATTGAAATAAAACATAAAAAATTGGGGTATCTTTATCTTTATATTGATCATAGTATCTTAGTTTATTATGTTTCATTATTGACATGCTATTATTACCCACCTCTTTGTTAAGGTTTTCCAAAAGAAATTGTTTAGTGGTTAGAGAATTCATATTCTTCACATGCCATATTTTTCGGTTCAGCCGGGTCCCATATTACACACAATAACAAAAGTTGGCGACGCATGAGATGTTTTTAATAACAAACTAATACATACGTGTATATATATTATTATAAATTTTCTTGAATTTTACAATAACATAATTTACAAATCATGAAGAGTGCTTTTGCGATTCAACAATTGTGTAGAATTGGGAAACATTATTATCCTATTATAAAACCAATCACACTCTTCTCCATAGCAAATTTCCAACTAAGTGTTACTATCTTGCAAGAAAGGAACACCTTGGCTCAGTGACTCGGCGTCCAGGTGTTCAACCCCTTTTGCACTTTCATACTCCTCTTTGGATTTTCCCCACTGTACAGCATAAAATCCTACCACGATTATAACCGCACCAATCAAACTGCAAAAAAGAAAATTTTATCAGCAAACAAATTCATGGGCCATGGCATAACTTTGACATGATTGTAGATGTGACATTTTTTCTTGACAAGTCATTCTTTTATCCTAGTATTAAAATTTTACCTTCCAAGAGTGAAATCATCTCCAAGAAAGATTGCACCCATCCAAACCGTGAAAATGATTGCCACAGGTTGGAACATAGCACAGAACAAAGGGCCCGCTTTAACTATGCACCACATACATAGGAAGTAACGAAGCAATGTTGCAATTACAGCCTGTCACAATCAGCATCCAATGAGCAACCGCAGCCACCAAAATGTGTGGAGGTAACATGCTAAACGTGGCTTTAACTTTTTTTTATAACCTTTATTCCATTTATTCATGGCACATGGAAAGTAGGTACCGATTCCATGATTTCTGAATATTTTACCTCTAACAACAAACATCATCTATAGAAATTAACTGATTTTTGTATTAAATATTTGTCATACAAAACCATAACTTTTATCATCAATTGATCATGTGTCAAAATTACAATAAAAAATACAAAATATAATTCGTTTAGTACCTGATATAGAATACCAATGAACCCTATACCCCAGTTGAGTTTCCATTCACTTAGATCCCTCACAGTGAATAAGGCAAACACTCCACACTGCACTGTTGAAAATAAGGTTTGGAAGAATACAACCACTGTTACATCTAGAGCAGGGTACATCTCTCCTACCGAAGCCTGAAAATTTAGCACCAAAAGGGACAAAATTATAACTTGGATTACACAATGAATGAAGCCATTATCTTGATATGGTAAGGAGGAGTGTTTGATTAAAAGAGAAAAGCAACCTGATATATGTACCACATGGCAGTATCCAGTGCATCGGCAACACAGGCTATACCTCCCATGATCCAACTTATCTGTGTCGAAAATTGAAGTATTTGCTTAGAAAGGTTGGGGGAATCTGACTTAAAGATGGCTGGACCCTTGTACAGTATCACAATAAATGCTCCTGCAATTGATACTATTGTTCCTAACACCTTAGCTTGGCTGCTAGAACTCCTCCAATGTACTTCTTCCATCCTAAACCAACCATTCAATTTAGATTTACAGTGCTGCAATTACAAGTTTGGCAGATATTAAGAAAGGTTGTTCCACACTCTCTGTTTCTTAAGAGGTAGTTGGCATGTGTGAAAGATATCACATTGAGTAAATATAAAACTATTATATACAAGGAAATCAAGTAGGTTTTGCAGAATTGGGTTAGATCAAAATCTTTCATAAGTTTAGTTCTTAATATAAAGAATGAGTTAAAAATTTCACTGACTAAAATTCTCATTTATCATGAAACTCAGTTATGTTGAAATCTACCTTTTAAGAATATTAAAAGGAAACTAATGATGACAGTTGGATTAACGAAGAAAAGGATTTGTCTGGTTTGGTTAAAGGTTAAGCATCAAACTCCAGAATCTTGAAGAAACAAGCACCCTAAAGGCTCTAATGTTTACAATTTGAGTAGTAGCAGGTCAGAATTAGCACAGCAAGAAAATTACCTGAAAATGAGAGCAAGTATAAAAGTGAAAGCTGGCATGAGGTTAAGAATGGCTGATAAAAGTTCAGGCGAGCTCAGATCTATGCCAACATAAGCCACTACAGTTCCAAAACTCCTGCAGGTAAAATACTAATCAGAAATTCCTCATTTCTACGATGGAAATAGAAGCATGGAACTAGTTAGAAAAGTAATACTAACCCAAAGGAGGCCAGCAAAAACAATCTGCAAAGTGCCACGAAATTGAGAGGAGGACTTTGTGACCTCCTGAATTTGTTATGCAACAATATTTGTGTTAAAGTTTGAAAGAAAGAAGGTGTATAATGTGTTTGGTTCCATGTAAGAAAAAGAGAACCTGTGGAAAAACACAGCAAAGGGAAGAAGCAAGACTGTGCAGAGTGCAAAAGTATAGACAACCATCACATATTTGTTGATATCATCAATAGCAACTTTGATCACCACCATGCTGCCACTTTGGCCTAGCATAGCCACAATCATTCCTAAAAATGGCAGCAATTTGCCAGTTCCCATTCTCGTCATTTTTTTCTCAGCCGCTCCCTCCTTCTCTTTCTCAGATCACTTCTTCTTTCTTATTCAAACCACTGTTCCTTTATATAACATCATTTTTTTTTACTGATTTCTCAATAGCACTATCGTTGGCATTTTCAATCTTAATAACAATTTTACACATCAGATTATGCAATGAAATACTGATTTGAAAGTTGTCGTATAATAAAGACATGGATCGTCATCCATGACGTTTTCACGTGTCACTGTCTTTGTTTCAAGTACAAAAGAACAAAACTACAACATCTGATTCTTCGAGCTGTTTAGTAAAATGCGATTGCATAAGATCGAGGGATCTTCAATATATTCTCACGTGTCCCATAGTTAGTTTTTTATTAATTAAATATTTAAAAATAAGGATATTGCTCGAAACATGGTCTATTTAGATATAATACACAAAAGATACTGTATGAAATATGTCAAAAAAGTAAAAGTAAAAACTATCAGAGAAAGAAAGTGCCAAAAAAAAAAAAATAGTACGAGAAAGAGATGAACTGTCTAAGTAGATAATTGAAAATAAAGTTGTCGAAAGAAATAGAGTATATAAAAGTAAAAGAATGAGATTAGTGGTAAACTATTGAAAATGTGATAATTAAGAATATTATAGTAATCTATTTATTTGTGAGTGTGTTGACATTAATGATTTGATGAGTAATGATAAGTTTCAATTTTTTTGTGACATGCTAAAAGTATATATTTATAGAATATACATCTTTCTTATTGTCTTTCAACCGTCTTAATTAATAATTTTGATATTCGATGTTGACAATTTGATCTTAATTTTTTAAAATGTCTAATATCTAATGATGTCATCCATGAGAAACATTATTTTGATAAATAAAAATAATACAAGATTAGCACTTGGACAATGTATATAGTATTAAATACATTTTGTATTATCAAAATAAACTCTGGATAAGATTAACAATACCAACTAATTCGTCTATTCCATAAAGAATCTACCCCCTTTTCTCCATTTCACAAAAAAAAAAAAAAAATAGTTTGTTCACTGTACGATTAATTTTAAATATCCAAGATATTTTCGAAAGTAAAGCTAACTAACTAACTGACTTATTTGGTGACCTCGTGTCATTGATGGCAGATAAAGAATCCAAAAGAAACTATTTGTGTGAAAATTCCAATAGTGTTAAAATGTATTAAAAAAAGGGTAAGTGAGACTTTGGTTTTTCAATAAATTATAGAGATGTCAAGCTAGATTGTATGCTTATTTAAGGAGTTATTTTGATAACAAATGAGATTGTGAAGGATATGGAAGTTACAAACAATTTTGTGAATATATCTTTCTGCAAACGATGATGTGTGGAAATCTAATAAATCTGGATGACAAAACATTACCTACCTATAATATGTGTGTCCATACTTATACTTAAACTCTATTGTGTGTGTAGGTATGGTTGTGGAGTGTGGCGAGTGAGTGTCCATGCCTGTGTTTATTTTATATTACTTTTGCTCTAACTAATACTGTGAGAAACATGTTCATTAAGTTAATGGATAAATATGAGTGGTGAGAGAAAAAAAAAAGTGACCATTCTCTATCCTTCTAAAATGATTAGGACATCTATGTTTGAAGATGATTAAGACATAACCAATAATCTTATAAAAGATAAAATATTCAGAAGCTTAAAGAAATAAAATTTAAAAAAGTGAAGAATTAATTACTTTAACTTTATTTATAGATATTTTCAAAAATATTTTCGTTTCTATTAACTTTAAAAATTATATCTCTTAACCTAAATAAATTTGAGGTTGAACAAAAAATAGGTTACCCAAGTAATCTTACACTATCATTTTAATATATATATATATATATATATATATATATATATAATACAAATCATTTTAAACAAGTGTATATTACATTCTTCTACATGTTCCTATTTTGCAATAAAGGAACATTATGGCATGATGACTCCAAATTCTCAACCCCTTTCGCAATCTCATTCTCTTCTCTGGATTTTCCCCACAATACAGCATAAAATCCTACCACGATTATAACCGCACCAATCAAACTGCAAAAAGTTCATCAGAAAATGTTATCACCAAACAAATTCTTGGGCCTTGGCATAACTTTAACATGCATGTATAAATATGAATTTTTCTCTAATCTCTAGTATTAAAATTTTACCTTCCAAGACTGAAACCATCTGCAAGAAAAATTGCACCCATGAAAACGGTGAAAATGATTCCCACAGGTTTGAACATAGCACAAAACAGAGGACCTGCTTTAAGGACGCACCATGTGCATAGCAGGTAACGTATCACTGTTGCAACTATTGCCTATTCACAATCACCATTAAGGTTAGAAACCACAACCACAAAACTTGTAGATAACATACCATACCAAACATACCTTTATAATTTTTATAACAGATATTTCTCATACCAACCATAGTTTTTATTTCTTGATCATTTATAAAAGCTAAAATAAAAAATGCAAATATAAAATTATTTCAGTGTTCATTTTAATCTGGTTGGTTTTCATTTGCCACCTGATATAGAATGCCAATCAACCCTATGTCCAAGTTGAGCTTCCATTGAGTTGGATCCCTCACAGCAATTAAGGCAAATACTCCACACTGCATGGTTGAAGATAAGAGTTGGAAGAATACAATCACTGTTACAGCAGGGTATTTCTTTGCTACAAAAGCCTGAAATTTAGCACCAAAAGGAAAAATAATAAATCAACTGGTCTGATAAATAACTTGAATTACTCATAATCTAGAATGTGAGGATAAAAAAATGAATCAAGCCATTTATCTTCATGGTTAAGAGTGTTCGATTGGAAAAGCAACCTGATATATGTACCACATGGAAGTAAAGATTGAATCTGCCATACAAAATATCCCTCCCAAGATCCAATTTAGCTGTGGCGAAAATTGAAGTATTTGGTTAGCAAAGTTGGAGGAATGTGTCTTAAAGATGAGTGGACCCTTGTACAGTATCACAACAAATGCTCCTGTGATTGATACTATTGTCCCTAACACTTTAGCTTGGCTGCTTGAGTTCCTCCAATGTACTTCTTCCATCCTAAAACAACCAGATTTGTTGAAGATATCATATTCACTAAATATATAATAAAATTACACTATAAATCCGGTTTTAAAGACTTGGCTTAGTGACCAAACTCCAAAATCTCTCAGAAACAAGCATCCTAATGTTTACAAGTTGAGTAGAACCAAGTCACAATTAGTACAGCAAAAAATTTACCTGAAAATGAGAGCGAGTATAAAAGTGAAAGCTGGAACGAGGTTAAGAAGGGCTGATGCAAGAGTAGGGGAGCTCAGTTCTATGCCAACATAGGCCATTATAGTTCCTGAACTCCTGCACAGTAAAATCCTAAATCAGAAATCACTCATTTCTGAGATGAAGGACCACATATAAAAAAACGAAAAGTTGAAGTTAGAATCTGACAAAAATAATTGCACTATAAAACACAAAATCTGATAATTAACTAGCAAGTGCAAATAGAAGCAAGGTACTAGTAAGAAAAAGAAACACCAACCCAAAGAATGCAAGCAGAAAGAAGCTGCTAAGTGCTGAGAACGTGAGAGGAGGACGTTCTGATCTACTCAATGAAAAGGGTAAAGTAAAGATAAGGAAGATGGGGTGAGAATAATACAAAAAAAAAAAAAAAAAAAAAAAAAATTGTTAAACTTTGAAAGAAAGAAGGTGTATAATATGTTTGGTTCCATGTAAGAAAAAGAGAACCTATGGAGAAAGAAGGCAAAGGGAAGAAGCAAGATTGTGGAGAGTGCAAAAGTGTAGACAACCATGACATATTTGTTGATATCATCAATCATGGCAACTTTGATTACCACCATGCTGCCACTTTGACATAGCATAGCCACCACCATTCCCACAAATGGCAGTAATTTGCCACTTCCATTCTCCAGTCTTGTCATCTTTCTCAGCCACTCCCACCTTCTCTATCTCAGATCATATCTTCTTCCTTATTCTCACCACGTTTGCTTTATATCAAGTTTTTGTCAAAATAAATAATTTACTCACATATTTAGTACTTCAACTCCAAATAAGTACTAACCAACGTGTCGGTGATACAGTTGACTTGGTCCTTTTAAACAAAGTTTTGAATTTAACATAATAGGAAGTGAAGAAGTGAATATAATTAATCATCTTTTGCTTTCTTTATTTTTCATATCATCTATAGAAAAATAGTGTGATTCTTTTTCTGAATTTTGATAAGGGCAAAAAAACCACGCTGCTTTCACTCTTGCAGTTGTTTCTGCTTCCTCTCCCTTGTATCTAGGAATCAAAGGTTTACTAACCAGGTTCTAGAAATTGGTGTAAACTCACTTTACAGTTACTTTCAAACATGCTCCATTTCTTTGAGAAAAGACACTGCAACCATTGTGTGGTTTAGTTTTCATTGGACCCACCGTTTAATTTTGTACCTCCAAAAATTGATGTGAGGTGCACTAAACGAAATGGAGTGGTGAGAGGTGTTTGTTCTTTAAGATAGCGACAAGTAAGGGATAATTATGTCTAACGTACAAATACTAACACATTTATTATTTAGTAGTGTTAAAATAATTACTGGAGTACTATTTTTATGGAGTCTGGAAAAAATGCTCAACCTTTTGGCTCATTTATTTATATATATTCACCTCCCTTTTGGTTTAATAATGTTTCTTGTTATTGTCATTTACTAATATAACTCTACAGTTTGTTCAATCTTAACAATAACTTTACACATTACGAATGATTATTTTGAATTAAGTATCTGGTAAAAAAATGTTTGTTCAACACTATTCAAAACATATTTTTTGTTTTTGCTGATAATGAGATAGTGTAATAGTTATTTTTATTTTCCCATTTTCAACTTATTCGTTAATATACTTTTTTTTTTCTTTTTTAATCCTTTTTTACTTGAAGTGATCAATGAGTTAAGAGGTAGAGAAACGAGAAGAACAGTCATGTAAGTAAAATTATAAATGGTATGATAATAAAAATAAAGAAATATTTTTTATACTCAATAAAATAAATTTCTTTTAATAAAACTCAATTAAAAATATACACCAAATTTATGAAATAATTAAAATTTAATTAAATTCAAAGAAAATATAGATTTGAAATTGCTTTAGTGTTCTATTCTTTGTGAATTGCATGTCCCCATTTTGAACCGGTGATGTTCCCTTTAATGATGTGTTCCTTGTACAGAGGCATCTCGTCGTGGCGTTGCCTTTAATTAAAGAACAAGAACAAAACACCATATTGTTGTTAGTGTTGTTTTCTAAAATATAATTCGTTTGAGAAAAGGGTCATATACTTTTTCTCAAACATTTTATCTTCTACGATGGATATTTTTACATGGTTATATAGTAGAAATTTTATTAATTAATTTTTTATAAATATTAAAAAATAAAAATATTATTTAAAACAATTTATTTGAGAGATAGTACATGGAAAATCATGTCAGCCTTCTCAAATGGGCCTTTATCTTTCTTTTGTGCGTTGGTTTTGATAATTATCTTGCTTAAGCTTTTGGCTGTGATGCTTTGGTGCTTGGTGCAAGCACATGTGCTGTTGTTGGTGTGCGAGAGTAAGTTGTAGGGGTTTGAGTTGAATCGTAGTACAACATTAGTTGATTCATGGTAACTGAATCAGAAATACGGTCTGAAAAGATATTAAAGATGAGAATGATTATGATAATAGGTTACATCATTCTCAATAATCCACTAAATGTAACTTTTTGAAAAGATAATCAATTATTTAATGTGTATAATCATAATATTATTATTATTATTATTATTATTATTATTATTATTATTACTTTTATTATTATTATTATTATTGTAATAATGGATTATATAT
>Ga0209489_110433_pt1 | contig 10476 bp, 5 predicted proteins | sample SiratrowhiteBW_FD_187527 | JGI IMG/M metagenome (GOLD analysis project Ga0209489, IMG submission 187527) | Root nodule microbial communities of legume samples collected from California, USA - Siratro white BW (SPAdes) (version 2) | ecosystem: Host-associated > Plants > Roots > Nodule | place: USA...
TTGAATGTGAGTAAATTAATAATGTTACTATGTTTATTAATTTACTCACATTCAAATCGACCTCTATTATGTGTTAATACGTTGATACACAATTGATTTCAATCATAAATTACGTTCCCTGTGGAGAGGATACTCTACTTAATTCCTATAAAATATAGAAATTAAGTAGAGTATCGTCTCCGCAAAGAACGAAATTTATGATTGAAACTCAATTGTGTATCAATGTATTATGAACAGAACACGTAATAAAGGTTGATTTGAATATGAGTAAATTAATAATGTTACTATGTTTATTAATTTACTCATATTCAAATCAACTTCTACTATGTGTTAATACATTGATACACAATTGATTTCAATAATAAATTACGTTCCCTGTGGAGAGGATACTCTACTTAATTCCTATAAAATATAGGAATTAAGTAGAGTATCGTCTCCACAAAGAACGAAATTTATGATTGAAACTCAATTGTGTATCAATGTATTATGAACAGAACACGTAATAAAGGTTGATTTTGAATGTGAGTAAATTAATAATGTTACTATGTTTATTAATTTACTCACATTCAAATCAACCTCTATTATATGTTAATAGATTGATACACAATTGATTTCAATCATAAATTACGTTCCCTGTGGAGACGATACTCTACTTAATTTCTATAAAATATAGAAATTAAGTAGAGTATCGTCTCCGCAAAGAACGAAATTTATGATTGAAACTCAATTGTGTATCAATGTATTATGAACAGAATACGTAATAAAGGTTGATTTGAATGTGAGTAAATTAATAATGTTACTATGTTTATTAATTTACGCACATTCAAATCAACCTCTATTATGTGTTAATACATTGATACACAATTGATTTCAATCATAAATTACGTTACCTGTGGAGACGATACTCTACTTAATTTCTATAAAATATAGAAATTAAGTAGAGTATCGTCTCCGCAAAGAACGACATTTATGATTGAAACTCAATTGTGTATCAATGTATTATGAACAGAGCACATAATAAAGGTTGATTTGAATGTGAGTAAATTAATAACGTAGTAACAAAGCAACTAATGAGAAAGTTTGTGAAATCAATATTAATGAAGATCTTGGAATTGGATTGTAACATTCTCCTTCTCATACACTCTGAATCATAAATTAATATCATCTTTTCCAATTATATTTATGTAATCCATGAATATGTCTGGGAGACTCATCACTCTAAATAATATCATCACATATTCATGGTAGTCACATCTGGACCTAGAGGTATTCTTCTGCCCGTATTTAGTCTTCACTTAAATTTGTTGAGACAAGAATCTCATATCTCTATTAGAAAACATTGTTGCTTCATTCAACTTGATCCATCAAACTATCATTTCTCAACAATTTTGTTTTACTAACTATAAGAAATTTTGGATTTACCGACGATTTTGGTCGTCGATAAATCAAAATTATTGACGAAATTTTGAGCGTCAAACTCAAAATAATATATGTAAAACTATATGAACTAACTCTACTCATATAAACCACAATGAAAACTTAGTTTAAGAAACCCTGTACTTAACATGCATAATCTAGCCATTATATCAAATCTTAACAAGAGTGCCAAATTCAAAGCATTTCAAAACTATCATCTATTAACAAAAACTTAAAGAACATCACTCAATTTCAATATTCAAATTATTTTCAAACCAAACATAATCTTTACAAAAATATAAAAAGATCTTATGACCAAGTTACCTTCACATCTAGATCATCTATCCTAAGATTTTATCAAAAACATAAATAGATTCTCTTACTTGAATTCCTTGATCAAAAGAAAGTTCTATCTCAAGCATTAGAATTACTCAAAATATAAAGATCTAAAACAAAGTATCCAAACATAAAAATAATAGTATAAGCTTAATCAAGTTGCAATGCTCATTTTTCTCAACTAATCAAACCACGATTGATGATAAATTCAAAAGAAAAGGAAGAAAATAAAGAATCTTTAGAGTAAATAGTAACTTACTCTATTTGAAAATATGATTAGTTGAAAATAAACTTAGCTTTCTAACTATTGTGAGATGTGATCAGATCTTAAAAGAGACAATGTTTGGAAGAATGAATTAGAGAGAAGACAAAAAGGAATTAGAAAGAGATGAATCTTTTTTAAAATTAAATATTTTTACACCAAAGGTTCACTTTATGAATAATTTATATTGTCTCAGCTTGACTCATTTTAAATAGACCAATATTTCATGGAATTCGACTTTATATGAAATCAACTAACCTTTTACATCACTTAAAAAATAAAATAAATAATAATTTTAAATAAAAAATTAAAAGTAAAGTATGTATTTTTAAAACTTAAGTCTTATTAATAACATTAATTTTAATTTTAGATGTAATTAATTTAAGTCATAATATATGCATATGTTTTACGAAAATATTTTTTAGTACTTTTATTACATATTTTCATTTTTTAAATATTATTTTTATTATTATTTTATGAAATAGTTCAACCTAACCTAAATAGTTCAATGTACACTTTTACATATATCCTATTAGATCAAGCCCATATGATGTGCTTAGTTTGAGTTGTCACGTTTTATTCCTCAATGATCTCATAGGATGAAGAAGCATATAAGTTTGAGATTATGGTTGTTACGAGACAAATAGTGTTATGTGATAAGCGTTACTTATTAGTTGATTTTATGCGGATTTGGTGCTGATTTTATTATTAATTCGATTTAAATTTGAATTTTTATGTTTGTTATTATTCATTTTGCTATTTAATGCATTTTATTTTGCAAAGAACGATTTGGTTAAGAATTAGGTTTAATCTGAATAGAGAGAAAACAGAAGCATTGAATGAGAGGAAAGGAATAGAGAAAGGGCATAAGTGACTTTTTGCTTAAGCAAAGGATACCTCCTGGGTTAAAACTCATTTAAAAATTTTTCCTAGGGAAGCCCTAATTTGAAGACGTCAATGCTACGGGAACGTTAATTACGAAATAACGACAACAATTTGACCTAATGCAAGGAGCGAAAGCTATAAAAGGTTTAAGCTAGGTCAAATAAAGGATCATCATCGATAAGTACCAATTTTGAGTGTTTTTATACTTGAAAAATATTGAGTACTTGTAGGTTTAAGTGTTATTTAAAATAGTAATTACTCCTAATTTTAGAGTTTTTGGATTTAAATTTATGTTTTGAGTCCTGAGTTAAAGGAAATCATTTAATCTCAATTATTGTGAAATTTTGGGTATAAAAGAATGAAGAAAATGATAGATTGGAAGATTTATGAAGAAAAGAAATAAAAAGTTTAAAATAGAAAACAGCCCAAGAGAAAAGTCACTTAACCTAGGCCCAAAACAAGTTTAAAAGGAGATTTTTAGGATTTTGGGAGAAATCAAGACCTAGAGGACGGAGGCAAACAGCTAGAATCAAGATTCTCTTCTTCTCTTGCAATCTTTCTTTCATGGTTTGTAATGGCTACCATGAGTAGCTAAATTCTTCATCTTTGGGATTGAATGTAATCTTTTGAACTCATTCGTATTTTGGTGATTTTTATATATAATATTCAGTTTCTACTCAATTGGTATTTTCATCTTGTGCTTAATGCTAGATTTTATCTGATCAATAGAGTCTTGATTTTAATTCTTGAATTTAACTGGGAAGTACTTTTAAGTTTCTGACCTAGATGAAAATACTCAATATATTGGAATATTAGGGATATGTTTTCATGTATTGATTGCTTATAACATCTATTCTTAATGCTGGGTAATTTGTTAAATAGCTGAGGGATCAGTGTTTAAGAAATTTCCTTGTGAATTTCATATAAGAGGAATTTGTATGAATGATTTTTATATGTGCATCAATTGTGAGTAGTTACGAATATTGTATGTTTTTATCAAATCCAAAATATGAATGAGGGAGATAAATGAAGTTCAATCCCAGAGTCTTTCTAGATCTTGAAAACTTCTTTTTATAATCACTATTTATTTTTTAATTATCTTTATTACTTATTAATTTAAATTACTCTCAAATCATCGTGAAATATTTAATTGCTTAGTGAGTTGTGAATTTGAGATTTGATAGCAAAACTGTTCTATGTGGGATCGACATCCTTACTTTATAAATCTATATTACTTTTGACTCGGTACACTTGCCAAAAAAGGTCAACAATCATTCATCACTTATCACTCATTGGAGCACCATTTTTTTATCAAGATCCCTTCTTTTTCTTTTCTCTTGTCTTTCATGGCTACGTAGCTAAACTCTCTTATTCTTGGTATTTGAGGTAATTTCTCAACTTTGAATGCATTCTTAACGTTGTTTGATATCATTAATTTTAATTATCTTTGTTTTACGTTTTATTCATGTTTGGATCTATCTTACATTTCTTAATGTGACTGGAAAACACTTTTCGAAATTGAAACCAAATGTTTAACGCATTACATGTATAAGTTCAGGGATAGGGATGGATTATAGTGCAGTGACTTTATAGAAACTATGCTTAATGCTAATTAATCTATTATAATAACTGGAAATAGAGCTAGGTATTTTAAATTAAGAATTTTAATGCTAAAGGAATAAGGTTGAATGACTTTTATTTGCACATATTGGTAATTGGTAATTAGAAAAGATGATATTAATTTATGATTAAAAGTGTATGAGAATGAGAATGCTACAATTCAATCCCAAGATCTTCATTGATATTGATTTTACAAACTTTTTCATTAGTTGCTTTGTTTGACCTAGCTTTAACCTTTCGCTCTTTGCATTAGGTGAAATGGTTGTCGTTATTTCGTAAGTCACATTTGACGCCTTCAAATTAGGACTTCCTTATGAAAAGTCTTTAAGTGAGTTTTAGCCCAAATTGTATCATTTGCTTTCTTTACTCTTTTCCTTTGATTCAACGTTCTCTCAATTCAGATTAAACCTAATTCTCAAAAAAATCATTCTTTGCAAAATAAAACACATTAAATAGCAAAATGAATAATAACAAACATAAAAATCCAAATTTAAACCGAATCAATAATAAAATCAGCTCCAAATCTGCATAAAATCAACTAATAGTTAACATTTATCATTATCTTAACAATCATATTAGGTTTGTTGACTAACATAAGTATAAGGTAAGAAATATTTGCATGATTACATATTTAATTGTTGCAGTTATATAATTTACCTTAAGTTTCATTATTTATTTAATCGTTACTGTTGTGTAAACTTTATTTAATTGTCTCTATATTTAAAAGTTATTTATTTTAAACTTTATTTCGTAGTCTCTATATATACTATTTTGACTTAAATATATGTTTTGTCTTGCTAAATTATTGGATTTTTTTTGTCATTTAATGCATAGTAGGTTTTTAATTTTTTTATTTTTCTAAAGTGATTTAGATAGTGCTTGGAAAGTAAAATAAATTACTTTATATAACACTTTAGTAGATCAAATATAAATAAAAATTTTATCAAAAATAAGAAATTACAAAAAACAATTGGATAGCTTATCATGGATGAAATAAAAATCATGAATCCTACTATTTTAGTCTCCCAATTGTTTGAATCTACATGATCGAAACAAATAAAAATAATATTTATAAAGATAAAAAAAATTGAATACTAACAAATAATGTTTTTTCAACTATAAAAATAGTAGTTATATCTTTATATTTATAATAAAGTATAAACAATATACACAAATATATGCAAATGCAATTACATATATTAACGTGTAGAATGATAATTAGTATCTTGACGTGAATTCCAGGAGCTTACATAAAGTATCTGGTCCTTTTTCAGACCTATTTTAGCCATTATAATCTTCTTTTTGTTGTCTTTTTAACAGTATAATTAAAAAATTATAAGTATAGTGTATTTAGTTTATACTTTTTTTGGTAAAATAGTTAAAAAAATATTTTTCTTCTTTTATACATTCAGATGGTATATTCGTGCATCATTAAAATCTTTTTAAAATGATTTTTCTAGTATATTTGCCTCTTATTTATTAATATTTAATCGAATAATAATATTTTTTTTAATGCATCACCTTATAAGAAAATTACATGATCATTTCCCTTTCATATAGCCAAATCATGAAAAAGTTTCGCTGTCACAATCACCACATTTAAAGTTTAACTTTTTATAAAAATTCATGCATGATGATCTGATAAAAATATTTATATCACATCATTAATATCTTTGTATCCCATAACTTGAGAGAAATAATAAAATTACTGAGCATGACTTAACCATAACCATTATTACATTAGTTTAAATAGAGTAAATTTCAAATGTTAATTATTATTTCAATTTCTATCATAATGACAAAAAGTTGTTAATAATTGGTTTGTTGAGTCAAAAGATTTCACAAATAACATACTTTTCTTTTTTTAAAGTAGTGCAATTATATTTAATTTACATGCTTGATTTATTAAATACAAAAAAATTCACAACTCTAGTTTATGAATTTACCAACGAACTCGCTGCTTCAACTTCTAGACATAAAAATTACATAAATAGTAAACTTAAAAAGGAAATTCGTTCAATTTGATAAAAAATCCGATGATGAACTTTAATAAAAAAATCCATTAAAAATAATAAACTTTATCTTAGAAAATAAAATTATTGAAAGAGTAGCTGGTGAATAAACTTTATTATTTTAACTTCAGTACGGTCACACACATTACAATTCTCTCTCATAATTCTCTTTTTAGCTCAAAAACTCTTTTTTTTTTTTTTTAACTTTTCACTCTATTTTATAATTCGATGGCACCTCACCATAGTTAAGAAATTAAGAAATATTTATATCTGATCAGATTTTTAAATAGAGTAAGTTCTTATCACTCTTAGGATTCTTTATTTTTTTTTTCTTTTTAAATTTAGGTCATAAATCTTGAAAGAATCAATTGAGAAAAGTGATCATCTCAACTTATTTTAATATATACTGAAATTTTGTTATGTTTGCATAATTTGTTCTAGGTCTATAGATTTTGAAGTTATATTACTGCTTGGCTTGGAATTGTTGTGAGATTGAGTCTTTTACATAAGAGAAGCTAGTCTTAAGTTTTTCTCTAGCATCGCATATTTTTCATATAATGGAAACTTTATTGCACATAAATTATATACTAAACTTAAATATAAATATATATACATTCATCATTTATTTCAAAATATATTTCTTCACATAAGATTTAATAAAAATATCTTCGTAACATTACAGATAAAGTAAAGCTCCTCCAACAATTCATCGGGGACTCACACTACCTGTCAAATCCTTTGTTCACGTGTAATACACGATCATCGCAGTTTAAAAACAAAACAAACACTACACAAAAATAAGAGTAAGCTAGAGAGTTTTAAAAAAATATATATTTTCATAAATTAAATTTCTATATCAATCCAAAAACAACAAAGCAAACTTTCATAATTCATCTCACATATAAAGACACTAGACTCTCTATTTCCGGAAGACACTTGTGCATTGAGTTAGACTCAAAGGTGTGCACCTGTCATATACCACCCATTTGTTCCGATCGGACTCATATTTCAAACCTCAGATACAGACTATTCCGATCAGGCTCATATTTCAAACCTCGGATCCCATATGCAAAAGGTTAATCCATATGTCCTATTCCAATCACACTCATATTTCAAACCTTGGATATGGCCATATGAACCTCCTTCGACTCTTCACTAACTAGTAATCTTCATTTATGTGAATTTAATGTACCAGTAGAGTCAGGATACCTCCGAATCCCCAAACAATACACATCCTAATAATCTCAACACGGGTATCTCCTTTCCTGAAGATATTATGTCCCGATCACACACCATATCATTCACAAACATTGATATTACATCATACAATACATAGAAATTCATTCAATTTAATTCAAATTCATCCAATTCATATTTAATAAACAAATAATTACAACATATATAAGAAAATAGTCAAACTAGTTTCCCTTACCCAAATTTTAAAAAACAAGTAATTACAATATTTACTAAAAACATTCAAACTAGCTTCCCTTACCTCTATAGGGTAGAGATACTCAAAGAACTTCCAAAAATCTAAAATCTCAGACAGTCTAACTCTGTTCAAGAATTTGATTGGATACTCTTGATCTACTCAACACTGGGAATTTAAGGGTGTCCTGTGATTGTCAATCTGATAACCTATGAGATCACAAATCTAGAGAGAATGTAGAAAACTTTAAAGAGAAATTGTTTGAGAGATGGTGGTTTTCATAAGAATGAAACTGTATATCTTGTTAAAAAAAGAGAGTTGATAGTTTTTATAAACATAATATCTTCTTAGAGATAGTTGGTGGTTTTTACAAAAATAAAACAAAATATCATTTTAGAGAGATGATATCTTCTCGGAGAGAGAGAGTTGATGGTTGTTATAAAAATAAAAAGTAAACTAACTTTTATTTACTTAAACAACTTTTCTGTTAAAAAAAATAGGTGTTATCTTATTTATCTCTAAAACTAAATTCTAGGTTAGTTTTTATTTTATAACTATTTTCTGGGGTATTAGATTTTAAATAGTACCCTAGGTTAAAGGACCTAGATGTGGTCCCAAGTTCCCATTTCTGTTGCATGGATGATATGTGATGAAACTATTGATTATATGTTATATGAATATGTAGAATATTGATTTTAATAGTTAAATGTTGTTTTGAAGAGATTCTTGAATGTCATGAATTATGAACGAAATGGTATGTATAGTTTTGTATGATTGAAATGAAATGATAAGTACTTGGCTAAATGATAGATCCATATATAATTATTTTGATTGAAATGAAAATAGAGTATTGGAGATTGAAAAGAAATCAAGGTACCTTGATTGTAAATGAATTTATATCTAGTCATTATGATTGAGATGAAATGGTAATTATTGCGATTGAACTATAGATCTATATGCAATCATTTTTATTGAAATGAAATCAGTGTAATGAAGATTGAAAGAAAATCAAAATACAGTGATTGCACATGAATCTATATGTTTTTAGTTATAATTGAAATGAAAATAATGAGTATTGTGACTAAACACTAGAGTCATATACAATCATTTTTATAGAAATGAAATCACAGTACATAATGGGGATTGAAGGGAAATCAAGGTACGATGATTATAAATAAATATATGTGTAGTCAGTGTGATTGAGATGGAGTGTCAATGATTGTGATTAGATGATAGATCTTTGTAGGTTTTATGTGATTTGTTGGTGTATTTATTATAAATATATTTTTTTCTTTTACTTATATCTCTGTAGGTTAGAATGTTATTTCAAAGAGTTATTTCTAAATATTGTGAATTTTGAATTATTGGATATATATATATATATATATATATATATGGTTGTGAATGATGGAATTGAAATTATATTTACGATGGCTAAATTATAGAATCATACATAACCATTTTGGTTGAAATGAAACCAGTATATTGGGGATTGAAAGGAAATCAAGGTACTATAGTTACATATACATATATATGCTTCAATATGATTGAATTGATATGATATGTATGATGACTAAGTTAGAGGCGCATATGTAATCATTTTGGTTAAAATGAAACTAGTTTACTAGGGATTGAAAGGAAATTAAGGTATAATGGTTACATATGCATCGATATGCTTCAATATGATTGAATTGATATGATATGTGTGATGATTGAGTTATAGCTCATATGTAATAATTTTGGTTGGAATGAAACCAGTGTACTGGGGGTTGAAAGGAAATCAAGGTACCATGGTTACATATACACCTATATGTTTCACAATATTTGAAATGATATGATTATTGTTATAAATGAATTATGAGTTTATATGAAATAATTTTGATAGAAATGAAATCAAGGTACAACAATTGCAAATGAATCATTGTGAAGTCAATAGGCTTTGAATCAAGTATAAAAGTTTATGATTGGATGATAGACCTATTTGCATTTGATTTTAGGGTTGATATTTAAATTCTTAAATTTATTCACTTCATTTCCTTTAACTTTTACAAGTTGAAAATATTATTTCACTACCTTATCCTTATTTATCTTGTTGTGTTGTGAACTGCGATAATTGTACTTTGTACTCAAGCAGATGTAGCTTTTGAAGCACCTTAAGGAGTATCTTAACTAGGTGTTACTTTTGCCATGTATATATTTGTACATAAGTTTAATGTATTTGGAGACTTTATGTAGTACTTTAAACCTTGTGTATACATTAATAATTGGACATAAATAAAATTTAATTTTGTGAAAATTTGTTTTTTGATTCTGTCCTTCGAGACATTTATACATAAAAACAAGAAAATATTATTCTGCAAATCTTGCCTGAGTGAGATACACCTTGTTTAAGCGAGCTCTTTGAAATGAAATATGTGGTGCTCTCTAATCAAGTTCGCTCAAGTAATGTCAATTTTTGCTAAAAAAAATTCTCTTTTTCTCAATTCTTCTTTCTTTTGTTTTTTTTTTTTTTTGTT
>Ga0209489_110436_pt1 | contig 10473 bp, 3 predicted proteins | sample SiratrowhiteBW_FD_187527 | JGI IMG/M metagenome (GOLD analysis project Ga0209489, IMG submission 187527) | Root nodule microbial communities of legume samples collected from California, USA - Siratro white BW (SPAdes) (version 2) | ecosystem: Host-associated > Plants > Roots > Nodule | place: USA...
TTTTTTTTTTTTTTTTATCTATAAATTTGCAAATTTTCATCTCATTAGTTATTGAACAATGAAGAAGAACTAATGTGATTGATATTTTGTGATTCTTAGGAATGAAAGTAGGAGATTTTTTTATGTTCTCAAAGACGAATACACTCGATCAAAATTTTCAGAAATGGATTTTAATATTTTCTTCAGTAATAAATTTTTACTGTAATAAAAAAAAACAACACTTTTTCAACTTAATTTACCAATTAATTTATATAATTCTTCATGACGTAGATTAAAAATTAATTTGACATTTATTCATAAATTTATTAGAATGTTATTCTAAGAAAATCATGTAAAATTGGAGAACGGTGCATGATAATATGGGTTGAACTTCTGATACAAAGAGAACCGCGACAACAAGGTGGATTGGATTTGAACTTATGGGCTTATTAGTTGGGTTCGAAAAGAAGTACACAAATGCTTCATGCACTATACCATTTCGTGACTTACACCATATCAGCCACGTGATTTGTCTAAAATTTCCTTAGGTATTTATATTTAAAAGGTAGATTTTCTCTTCCTTCACTGTGGCTTTTTTATTTTCCGGCTATACAGTGCTTTGTCATTTAGGGAGATTTCTTTAGTGGAGATTTTATGTGTATGTAGTTAGTAAATCCCATTTAGTCTATGGTAGTTTTTGGTGATGGTTGTCGTAGATTCCGGTGAAAGTTCATCATTCTATTATGAGTTTTCACATTTTATTTAAACTATTTGGAACAGTGTCCAACTTCCATGAATCACCTTTACTCACCACGACCACTTTCTTATATGAATGGCACGAACCACCTTCATCCATCATAAACATTCTTTTTCATAAATTGCTCGTGTGTTCAAATACAAATACTAAGGACATTTCTAGAATTTTGAAAAGTAATATGGTGCAAGTCAAAATTTGTTTAGTGCAGCAAGCATTTGCGGAAGAAGTAACCAAAGGCCCACGATTCAAAATGGGACCTGCTCATTTCTTCCTAGAATGGATCCAATTGTATACATATTTGGACAAAAAGAAAGTTATGTATTATACTTTTAAAATCGTCATTTTTTATCGTCTGTGTTTATATTTTCATTGAAAAGGTTTCAATCATGATTTACACAAAAGCTTATCTGATATATTTTTTTTTTTTAAATTATATTCTCCTTTGAAAATTCATTCCCTACTGATTCAGTTAAGTTTCTTAAGTTATTATGCAGAAACTTATCCCAGAATGAAAATTTAGCTACTAGTCTTGAAGGATTTGATAGAGTAATGATATACAATCGAAATGACACATAAGATGAACATAAATCGTAATTAAAATTAACTAAAATTTTCAATCACCACTTAATTATTGTTCTTAGTCGTGCACTATAAATGTCTTTATTAACTTCATGTACAATGTACTTACTGTTTTTAACTAACAAGAAATTTGGTTCTGTATGATACTCTCTTTTTCGATGTTAGTATTTGTCATCACATAGCAAACAGAATGAGATGCTGTAGTGCATATGATATGATACAGTAAATTGCAAATGCAGTCCCACAAGAAACGAAAGAAAGCACCAACACCAATGTTGGGGACCCTTTGCATGGATTCTTTTTTGATTCTTTTCTTTCTTTTAGAGACCTGGTTATGCATCATGATTAAATGAAACCTACACAGATAAAAAAAGGGAAAGATAATTGAACAGGGAAAGTTGATATGATTTCATGTCCCCAGTGGTTGGAGAAAGAAGGCATATATTACTAAGTCTAAAAGTGATGAGCATGTTGGTGGGAGCGTTGATGGAGTTTATTTGCATACCCGTGACCTAACAAGAAGGAAAACTTGTGTTGCATACCTATCAAGAAATATGATTGCATGTGTATCTTATCAACTTTTGTACCTTATTTAGTTTTTCAAGTGAAACTTTTTTTAAGACAATTCTGTGCAAGACATGGTTAGACACTACTTAATATGGACAACTCTGTGGGAAACTCGTTCGTTCCATTAGTCTTTAAGAGAATTCTTTTTCCAGAAACTATGGGCCCTTTCTGTTGATTGTAAACACGGACTAGCTACCCACCAGATTTTGTTGATTTTTCCAACAATTGGGGTGCTCTATTTATAGCTAGTTTTCACTTTTCAGGTAGTACTGAAGGAGAAGAGCATGAAAAGTGACAAGTTGATAGCTAAGGATATGAAGTTCAGATTTCATTTGGAAATGATGTCATGCCAGGCGCTGGAATGAAGTCACAAATGAGGCTTTCTAGACTGCCAAGTATGGCTACCGTGACAATTCTTACTATTATGTCGTTGTAGTTATTTCTGTCTATTGTATACTAATGTTACACACCTCAATATTTTATGAACAATATTGCTCTCGTTTATGCTGTCTTCATTGCGTTATTGATGATCATGACACTAGCATGTAGCATCTTGTGTAAAGCAATTTGTCAAGTGGACTTGGAATATATGTGAGAATCTGTCATTAGGTAATAGGTGGGGATTATTCCAAAATTTCATAGGGGCTATGCATGGTTCACAAGTATCACTTAGTGAGCTTGAAAGTTGAAAATGAAATTTTACAGATTCTTTCTGTAAGTCAATGTCACGTACTCGTGTTGTTTCAGAAGAATCCTTGCAAATTGTGCTTTAATGACGAAATTTACTATCTGATTATGATTTGAGTTGTAACCACTGGGAAGGTACAATGTTCTGGAGCATCAAAACTAAAAGTTCACATCACGTTATCATAAATTCTGAAGATATAATGTTTTGGTGACATGCGTTTGATAAATCGATAGTCTTGTATAATAATTTTATCTACCGATTTTCGTCTTCTAATTAACTAACGAGAAACAGTGTAGAACTCAGAAGAATGAATCCTTTAAGAAATAGGAGATTGCATCATGGTGGTTGAGGTTGATGTGAAGACTTTATTGACTAATGATTGAATTGTAATTAGAGCCAGTGAAGAAGGAAAAAACATAAGGGAATCCAAAGTAACTGACCAAATGAACAGTCATGTAACAGTTGATCATGGCCTAGGTAAATTAGATGATGACCATGACTGCAGCAATGATGATAATGAGAGTCGTTGCATGTACGCCACTATTTGATTCTCTCTTTGTATGCTTTAGGATTTTAAGAACCATGAAAGTATTCATATTTTGTAGTTATAGTGACCCAAACGGTTAAAGAAGTCAGTTTCAGTTTGTGAGATTAGACTTGGCTACAAAAGAAGGGTATATGGGACATGCTTCATTCTAACGATTGTACAAAACCAAATTGTTGATAATAATCAAAACCTGACTGCAAGAGAGAATGAAAATGACCTTCATCAGTGGATCCATACCAACTTAGAAGTCAACAGATCAGCTATACGATTTTGAGAAATTAAGGAAAGTCTAGGAATTAAGACTTCTTGGGCCACAATAATGGTTAGACAAATTTGTTCGATTACACTTGCAACATTTTTGCTTTAAATAGAACACCATTATTTGCCCTTATAGTGCTTTTTGCTTAGGATAGTTAATAAGGATACATAAGAGGTTTATCAAAGTGTTTATCTGAAAGGAACCTTGCTGTCTTTTATAAACACTCCAATTAGTTTTCATCTGTTCTTTTTATTCATGCTTCTCTGAAGCAAGCATATCTTTTTCATGGGTAGATCTTATGCTTTCTGGTTTATTTGACCTACTTTTTGGGTGGGACTTTGTATTGCACATTATTTTATATTCCAATAATAAAACTATATTTTTTTTTTTACAGCATGGTGATCAATGACAAATCTCTTCCAACTAAAAAGAAGCACAATAAATACGCGTTGAACCTTATTTATTATGTGCCACTACACTTCAAATCTTGTTCATAATTGGGTATCAATTCAATAAAGCCAAGATTATCTGTGGGGATACAACAAATAAATAAGACAAATATAATCAGGAACATGAAAATATGAAAAAATTTGTCAACAATGTCAGGACCAAGGAGCTACAGCAAATGACAAGAGACACATGTTGCAGATTTGTAGACAAGAACAGCATCATTGGCCCCACGATTTGTCACTGACACCTAAGATTCCTACTCCAGCTTTTGACATGAGAATTACCAAAGTGATTTCCCCTCGTGCTGGGGAAATCTTTTCTTATTATTATAGGTTACATCAACAATGCACATTTAGATTCTTGGATTTTCCTAGAAGTTACATGACGCTTTGCAGAAAGAAAAAAGGAGTATATGTTACCCTCTAAATTTTACCATTACCAACTGGAAAATTAAACATAATTCACTCAATTCTTTTCAGTGGCAGTTCTATTGGTAGACCAGAACTTACTAAGCATCTTTTTGGGTTGGGTTGGAATAGCACATATAGCCTTAAATCTAGAATTCCTTCCAATTCCATCATCATGGGTCAAACCATTCTGATTGAAGTCATCATCTTCAGCTAGCTTCATCCTCAGAGTTGAGGACCTTGACTTTGGTGACTTGAAGTTTGAAACACTCCAATTGTCCTCAGCATGTATACTTGTAGTTGTGCTTAATGGTGCTGTAGGCTTTGCTGGGTCAATGCCGTGTGCAGTGAGTAATGCCTTGATATTGGTTGGCAAATCAGTCACTTTGCCACCAGCTTGTGCTGCTCGAGCTTGCTCAAAGAAGAGAACTTGAACAACAAGCCGCAGAGGAAGTAGCTCATTTTGTGCTGCATGCATGCAGGCTTCCATGGACAATTTTTTGCAGTCAAGAATTCTACACAATCTTTTCCTTTCACTCTTGTTGAGTTCTGGATGAGCCTGTATCGTTATCATCAGTTAAACAACAGATAAAGTTCAGTAATACAAGACATCCCCACATAAAAATTTTACTTATAATTCTTTCTTTTATGACCTAATTTCTAGCAGTACTATATTGACTGAACTGACAGCCGTTACATCATTAATTAGCTCTAGGTACAATTTAGCTAACTGGAAAGATGGTCAAAAACTCTCTTGGAAGACACAATCAATTATGTGGAGGACTAAAAAACATGCATCTCCTTTTCCCCTTCTCCCTATATATTTGGACCTAGTACTGGGCAGTGATTTGATATAAGTTATCACTCTATCACAGGCAATTTTATCTTCTTGTTTTCAGCAAATGAAATTACAACACATGAATACATACTGAAACATATCAGTCAGAATGTGAATACAGTCAGGCTAAATTGCTGGTGGGTCAGTCTACACCTAACCGCCAATAAATTTTGAATAAGACAAGATTTTGAGGTCAAGAAAGTTGGTTATCCACTAATTCTGTCCCACATCCTAAAATGTGAAAACGAAATATTTTCTCAGCCACTGTTTTTTACTTATTCTTAGCCACTTACTTTTATCATGGTATATAAAATATATAGTGTAGTAAATTGGAAAACACAATAGGAATTGTTTTTCTTATATTTTACCTTCAGATAAATGTCAATAGCTCTGTAGAGGTCATCATGATCATGTCTTGCAAAATCTGGTATGATCTCGGCAAGAGCTATGAATTTCGACAAGTGAAAATTCGCATCTCTGGCAACTTCTTGAAGATACCTATCCACGAGCTTTGCCACCTTCAATTTTGAACTGTGAGATGCTGAAGAGGACCTCCTACTCTCTTGAAATTCCAAGTTTATATTCTCTGCTGAACGAGACCTCCTTCTTTCACAGGCCATCCTAGATCTTGCAGGGCTAGTTGGGGGACTCTGACCTTGTGACATAAACTGTTCCAATATGGTCATGACCAAGTCAACATCATACACTGTATCATCCGTGTAAGACAGTGAAGGTATCAAAAGATCATTTACTGTGGCTTCCTCCAATTGAAGCCCTATCCTTCTTGCTAATTCCATCTTCGAAGATGAAGAGGCATTAAGAATGTTAGATGCCTTCAAGAGCTTCAAAAGAAAGCCACAAGAAACAGCACCTTTCCCAGCTGGGAGCAAGCTCACCACTGATTCCAAAAGCAGACGATGCTTTGAAGCTATTTCACCAACTGAGTCCAATTCTGAGTCAGAAACTGCTTGCTTCTTGAGATGTCCTCCATTGTTGGTAATATTTGGTAGCCACCTAGATGCATAGATTTTCAATGCATCTCCAATGAGATTTGAGGGAATCTTGCCTCCAGATTTGATTGCTATCATGGTTCTCCAATACAGGTCTATGCTCAGTTCTGCCAAATCTTCAGCCCACCATCCCTTGTTTCCTGACTTGTTGTGCCTCAAACTTTCTGTGCCATTGCAAGACACATCATCCTTCACTCTACTGGAATGACTATGTGACAAGCTCACCTTAGAGGGGTGGCTCAACACTTTTGCTGCAACAGCTTCAATGCACCTGCTGGTAATTCCCAAGTCCTCTGACCACATAGGCAACGCTTTTGTGGTCTGAAGAGTCACAATAGTATCTTTCCACCCACGTAGAATGCACGAGTTGAAGAAAACCTCAAGCTTCTGAACTAGGTTCCCCTTCTCAACCTCCTCCGTCATCTGAAGATACTCAGCACCACATCGTGCAGCCACAATGTTGTAAGGGCTCAGAGTTATGGTGATTCCATAGCAGAACTTAGCACACAACTCAAATGCCTCCACCCCACCTGGGAAATCAGGGAGCTGGACTGTTTGGTGCTGAGAAGAAGAATCAGGAGATTCTGAACATAACCTTTGTAGTCTCAAACATTTGGATAGCAAGGGAAACTGAACAACATCACCACATGAACTTCAGAATCAGTAACAAATTAAAAAAAAAAACAACAACTCTGAACAATTTCTTCCATTCACAGTTTCACATACCTTGTGAAGAAGATATTTACTTCCCTTCACTTGAATTAAGAGGTCGCTGGAAACTTCAGAAGAGACAGACCTGTATACGAATGAAAGGTGTATTGTTTTGTTACTGACCAGAAAAAAAAAATAAAAATCATCTAAGAAGAAAGAATAAAATAGATGAGTTATTTACTGTCTTACCTTACTGCTTCTGCAGTGTAGAATGTATCAGGACGAGATCCCAGTTTCATGAATTTCATGGCTTTGAGTTTCTTACCACCTAAATCATGTGCTATTTCTAAGTAGCTACTTGCATAATTCACCTCTGAGAGGCCCCCCAGAACAGCGCAGAAGTGCAACTAAAGATAGTGAAATAGTAGTAAGTTCTAAACAAATACCAAAGCAAGGAATAGATTTTCCCGCTGAGTAAGCCCAAGTGGAACACTGAACACTGAGCCGGAAGACCTTACAGGGTGTCAGAGTCCTCAAGAATACTTCAGACCTCTCAGACATATAAAAAAGAGAAATAATAAAAAAGATAGAATTTCCTTGGAGGAGAGAAGGTGTAGAAGTTCCAAGGGGAAAGGAAAACCAAGGGACTTATTGTGAGAGCAAAATAATATATACTAGTTTAAATAGGTAGGATAGGATAGATGACATATATGGCTTGAAAGAAACACTGAAGATCAAACACGCCTAAGTTATGTCCTTTCAGTCAAATAGTTATCCCCATAAGTGATTTTGACATTTTAAATAAAAGGGTATGAGGGCAATGAAAGAAATCTCATCAAATTCAGCCTCAGACTTGTCACACTCCTACACAGTGTATCAGTTACATTACAAAGTTATGCAGTAAAATAAATATACAGCATATTCATAATCATACATTATGCAAAAACAAACAAGTTATAGTGAAACATAATACTGTAAAACTTGTCAATCCAAAATCAAATTAATTTCTTTAACATGGTTATTGTAAAAGTTATAAAATCAAGTTCATACTACTAAATATTTCACAAATAAAATAAGGAATAGTTGAGAGCACAGAAAAGGAGAGCTAGTTGGAAGCTAAGGTAGGAGGAGCATGTGGATACTCTCCCAATACAGAAACTGCCAATCATTCATCGAAAACTTCGAACCGTATAAGGAAAAGCAGGGAATTTTTATTTGCATAAAATCTTGCTTTGTTATTTCTAAGAAGAATATGATGTTAGAGGCCTTATTTTTTTTTTGCAACTATTGAGACATGCCATTGGCAGCGTGCAATTCTAAAGCAACTGCCACGTGCTTATCCTGCGCCCACCTCTGTTCCGAATTCTCATCATTACCATTGCAAAATGCAAATTTTCTATTTATCTTCAGTTTCTTGTGTTTATAAATGTGAGCAGCCCTGATTATTTTAGTCAAACACTATTTTATTTTATACGCAACATAGTACACATCTCTTAGATATCTCCATCTTTTCAAAAGGAGAATATTTAGATGTTTTACGCATAAGGGTAACATATCAAAAGGTGCTTGAAATATTTTAGAGAATGAAAAAGGGAAAGAAGAATGACATGAAAGTTACAGGAAATGTTGAAAAAAGTTGGCATGTGTATTATCAGTATCACACATGATTAGCCGATTGCGTCCGTGTATAAACATAATTTTAGTTTATTTTATACTATATTCTATGGCATAGATGAAGAGTGCCCTTATGCTCTTCCAAAAATAACCCAAATGCCACTCTTGATCTCTTTGAAGTTTTCTCTTCACTTTGGGGTGAGCATTAATTTCCATTGATTGCAAGTGGTCCAGAATATTGAAACTTGGCCCATTATTGGAGTGAAACGAAGAAACCCGAGGTTGTGTGCTCCTGATCATGTTGGTGTTTGATTAGGTAAAGTCAAGTTTTTCTGGTGGACATTTAAGGCTTTGATGCTCTAAGGGAAATGGTTTAAATGGGTTAATTTGGCAGTTGAGGTTTTGTTCAAACCTTATTTAGCTTTGGATTCTCACCACGCAACGACTTGGGAGTTTGTAACATTTGAGGAACTCTTTCTCTCACACTGTGTTTGAATTTACCGAATTAGGGTTTATGGGAATGTAAAAAACAGAAAATGTAACACAGTTGGATAACCAAAAACACTTTACATCGGAAACAAAAAGAATTTTAAGATTGAAGCGAGAATCCTCCGACGATCAATTATGTTTTCATCATAATAATACATTATCTTAATTGATTATATTTTCAACATAATTTTTTAAGGTTTAATTGTAATAATATAAACAATGTCCTTTGGATTAGAAGTATTAAAAATAAAAGAAAAACATTTGAATATTTTAATATTAAATAAAAAAATAAGTATTTACAAACAAAAATTGATGTCCAGGTTTTATTTTGACTGTCTTTCTATAAGCATTTGTATATTTTAATATTAAATAAAAAAATAAGTATTTACGAATAAAAATTGATGTTCAAGTTTTATTTTGATCATCATTGTCTTTCTATAAATATATTTTCTTTAATTTTTTATTTTCTTTTTAAACTTCTAACTTCATTTTTAATTAGACTTAGTCATGATATATAATAGAGTAAAAATGTCCAATCAAATTCTTAAAAAAAGTAAATTTATTTTTGGTTTATTTTTCTTTGAGTCTTTTTCTTTGAGTCAATCTTTAAATGTTTTTTTAGACACCCTAAAAATACTTATCTCACATTATCTAATGTATCAATAAGAATCTTTGTTAGTTTATAATTTTAATGGTATAGTCTAATAGTTTATTAGAGTTTTATAGTGTAAGTTAGGAGATTCTTGTAATTCTAGCTTTTTATTAATAATATTTGATCTTGTTGTTGTGTTGTGTTTTAGGTTTAGGATGTCATGTAAGTGACTTGGAAGTGTTGAAGAGTAATTTAAATATTTGAGTAGTATTTTAATGTAATTTACATACATTTTACTAATATTATTAACAATTTGTTGTAAGTGAAAAGCAACCAAAATTTCATATGTACATATAAAACCTACACCTACACTAAATCATCTTTCTAATTATATTATTATTATTATTATTAATTGATTATAATAATAGTAATAATAATAATAACAACAACAACAATATTAATAATAATAACAATATTAATAAAATTAATAATAAGTAATTTTAATAATAATCACATTCGTAATATTTATAATACTATTAATAATATATAAATTAATTAATACAAATGCAAATAAAAATTGTGGGACGTTACAAATTGGATGTAATATTCTTTTATAGATGCGAATTGGAATAAATATTGTATTTCTCTTATTTCCTGTCTTTCATTTTTCTTTGGTATATTGTTCATTGTTTGCTTTACAACTTAATGAATATAATTTAGTTAAGAATTAATTATTCTTTTTATTTCATAATTCAATTAATTCTTCCCTCTTAAGTTAAATATCTTATATTAACAATGCATTCATGATTAATAATACTTTATCATGAAAAAAATAACTAACTTATTTAAAAAAATAAGATACTAATAATGTTCACTTGATCATAATATAATTGTTCCAACCACAAAAAAAAAAAAAATATATATATATATATATATATATATATATATATATAGCAAGAATGATATTAAGATGATCTATGATCCCATTTACAAATGTGTGTTGTTTTTTATGTTTAAACAAGATTTATGTTAGAATTTAATGTTCC
>Ga0209489_110437_pt1 | contig 10473 bp, 8 predicted proteins | sample SiratrowhiteBW_FD_187527 | JGI IMG/M metagenome (GOLD analysis project Ga0209489, IMG submission 187527) | Root nodule microbial communities of legume samples collected from California, USA - Siratro white BW (SPAdes) (version 2) | ecosystem: Host-associated > Plants > Roots > Nodule | place: USA...
TTTTTTTTTTTTTTTTTTTTTTTAAAAAATCTTTTAGTTTCAGACATCAGTGTAAAAGTGAGACAAGCAACTAAGCTGATGGGCCGACCGTGATGAACTTGGATCCATGATTTTTTATTTGGGCCACTGAAGTTGACGGGCCCATGACATTTGTGACCTTCATGTCGGGGCTTTGCATTCTGTATCCCCATAAATTTAAACCGTACCCCCGTAATATATGTGAAAAAGATCAAATTACCTCTCCCTTATACTTATATTAAACCTACATTTTCTTCTCTCTTACCTTTTCTTCTTCTATCTTGGCTACACCCTGTCTATTTTTTCTTCCTTCGTCGGTGAGTGTGATAGCCTCGTTGGAATTGCATTGGTCACTTTTGTCGACAACTATGTTGCAATGTCGCATATGTTGAAGAGGTGAGTGTTTATTTAGTTATTTATTTCTAATTGCTTTTGTGTTATTTCTGATTTTCTAATATGGAAATACATTATGGGATATATATATATATATATATATATATATATATATATATATATATATATATATAATGTATTATGAAATGGATATATTTTATATTTAAAATATATAAATATATTTTAAGTTATGCACGGTGGAATGTATTTTTTGATAGATAATTTCATAATGTACAATCCTAAAATTACAGAATCACACGTATGATCTTATTTATGTTTGAATGCTTTAGAGTTATTGTAATAACCATCATCGTAATCCATCATTTAATAAGATAATTATTTTTTCTGGATATATCTAACTCAGGGATCCTCACAACACCATTTCTTAAACTGCACACGTAATAATTGTGGTGGTACAAAGAGACCATTCCTCATAATCTCCACCATTTGAGGGAAGTGTATTATTGTGATTGATGACTTATGATTTTACTTTACCCATCATCTTCTTACCATTATTACATGGGAGAGCATGTGAGTTATTGATATTATTATTATTATTTTACTATAATTGTTTGTTTTAATATTTGAAGTGTTTAAAATAAAAATATTCTTAAAATAAATTAATTTTAAAAAATATTAAAAAATAAAAAGTATGCATTTTAGATTGTGAACATCCAAAATATAAAAGATGTATTTAATGATATTGAATCCAAAATATCAGATTTTACTATCCAAAATACATTCCTTATATTTTAGACAGAACATTTGAAAATATTGTGTTGAGAAAAATATTCAAATTATACGGGGGGAATCGATTTAGATTATGGATGTGCAGAACGTAACTTTCACGTCCCTCGAATATTTTGCCCTTTTCATCACTGACAATCTTAATAAAAGATTTTTTTCTCCTCAATTTGGCACTCGTGAATGGTATTTTGAAAACCGCACCTTTTATATAAAGCCAATGCCTATATATATATATATATATATATATATATATATATATATATTTTTTTTTTTTTTTCAATTGGATCCAGCCGAACTCCAGTTTGCTTTATACAATTATTTTTTTTTAACAGCCAAATGTAAAATTCAATTAATGATTTACACTTTTTGTTATATGAAAATTAATAACAACTAAATTGTTTATATTTCTAATTTAGTTATTGTTTTTCAAACATAAAATAATTAAAAATATCAAAAATCTTCTCAACGATTAACATTTTTATAAAAATAATTACATAATTTTAATTGTTGATTGTACCTATAAATACGTAGAAATAAGGTCACCTATGTTCAGTTAAATTTAATATTATCTCTTAATTTGGTAATGAAATTAATAATATTTAGTTTTCATGAAGACAAATAAAATAATATATTAAATAATCAATAAATTCTTATTCTAGTTATTTTAATGAGTTTGAGGAGTATAATAAATAACTTTTAAATTTATTTAAATTGTACACATTTAATTTGATAAATAATCGAACATATTAATACTTTTTCCTCATAAAATTCAACTTAAAAATATAATTACATTTCTTGATCAACTTTATCTCCTATTTTTAATACTCATAAAAGTTCAGATTCATCTTTCTACAACTGATAATGGTACTTTTGTTTGCTTACAATTAATACTCTCTCAAAAGTCTTTCTATTATTGATTAAAGGTTTATTAAAAATATAAAAAGAAGCAGATACTAGAAAAGGGTTTATTTTGCTGTTCTTGTTGTCGATTGTGTGATTGAGAAGAGAAGAGAAGAGAAATGGGTTCACCGACATCAAGGATTGTTTTCCGTACAGTGGTGGTGGCGCTTCTGCTTCTTCTTGTCTTCTACATTGGTCGCCCTTTGTACTGGAAAATCTCCGCCACCGTCCACGACATCCGCAACAACAAACAAACCGTCAGAGAAGGTTTTTTTTTTTTTTTTTTTTTTTTTTTTTTTTTCTTCTTTTTCGATTTCAATTTCCAATTTTGTTCCCTTTTTCAATTACCCTTTTCCTTGTTTCTTCATCAGGTCTTTCCCAAATCGTCATGGAGGCTCAGAAATCGGTGGGGTGGTACCACGACGAGTCCGACTCAGGGGTTTCTGCCGCCAATCGAAAGCTGCTTCTTCACAATCCCCTTTCTACACTCTTTGCTTAGTCAGATACTTACTCACATACATACATGCAAGCATACATGTCATTCCACATTTTCCTTTTCTACAATTCTCTGATTTGCTTAGGTGGTTCTTCCTTTATATGAGGTAGACTAATTGAATCCAATCGAATCTTATTGAATTAGGTAATGACCATCTTATTTTGGGGGCTTTTCTCTTCCGTTGTATTTTTGTGATTTATTTAAGGGTTGATTCTGTGTGTTTTATGAGTAATCGTGGAGAATAATTTGGATTTGGTAATGAATCGATCCAAAAGTAATACTGTTTTATGTTCTCTGTGGATGTTAAGTGTTCATCAAATTGGCATCAGTTGTTCACTAACATGGATTGTTTAGCTTCATGTGTGTTATGCTCTTAATGTATGACAAGATTGTTGATTGAACCTTGGCTTAAAGTTTGAATATTCAGTGGAATTTGCGGTTCTTAAGAGTTAATTTGGTTGTTAAATGAATAACACCAGATTATAATGGGAGTAACGTAGAAATTATTAAATTGAGACTTCTTAGGGTTCCATAATTTGGGAATGGAAAGGTTGATTTTGGTTCAACGGATTAGGAGTAAGATACGAATAGGCAATGTGTCCATATCACAGAAATAGAACAGTTGTTCCCTTCAGCTCATGCCTAAGCACATTTATCTTACGATACTCATTTTTAAAATGTTTTCTACAAATTTTTGGTGTCTCGTCTGCATCATTCAGATCACCGAAATTTCATACTAAGTATAGATCTCTTTAGTTAAGTAGGGGAAGGTACATCCCGGGAACAGGAAGTTAAAGGCTTTTATTTATTCCTTAAGCAGTTTAATGGCAGGGTCCATTAAATGTGAATACTGCAGTCTCGTGATTTTAACAGAATTCTGAGTTTCTGTGGTATATTATCACTGCACTACTGGGTTTTATGTAACTATCTTGAACTTTGTCTTGGGTTTGGATCTGCTGATTGCATGCCCAAACCAATCAAAGTTTGATCTTGTTTGGCCTTCTTCTATGCACTATTGCATGGTAGGTAGAGGTTCATAGGCCTTTAGGAGCTGGAAGTGTCACCAGAAGCCAAATTTCTGCGGGCGGTGAAGTTGATTTTGCTATGCCTTCTTATCTGGTTATTTTATTAAAACCAGTTTCCCTTTACATGAAACATATTCTGGCAATGAAAGCAATCGAGTGTAAATTGTTGATTTTTCTGGGATGCTGCAATTCTATCATGTTACTTTGTAGTATCTATTATTAAATAACCTTATTCTCTCCACGAAAATTATTACACTCTCTTGTCGGGTGTGTGGATCATAGATATACATCTATTAAAAAATGGTGTGAATGCATGTGGCCAACGATAATAAAGTACGTTTATGCTGGGGGCTTTTTTGGTACTACCAACATTCTATGAAGTTTGGATGAATTTTACGTACTCACCTGGTGATGTATTTACGTTAGAGTGGACAACAGACAGAAGGCACATAAGAGAAAGGCTGGTGATACTTTAATACCATTTTGACACCATTTAATAATATAAATATTATTATTTTATTAATATATAATATTTTATTAATATAAAACATTATTAAATCGATGTTTTTAAAAAAGAGTGTCAAACTAATATTTTTTTAAGAGAAACGCAAAGACGGTAACATTGGGAAATTTTTTCAAAGATAGCATGGTTTCTCTTTTTTCTTTTCCACATGGCACACTGTCCACTATGTTTACTCGTATATCATGGTTTTATGGTTTTGGATTTAGGTTAGAATTAATTCTCACTTTAGATGAGCTGATGACACCAAAAAGTCAGGAATTTGGTTCCAAATAAACTGAATTCTTAGCTGGTTTTTCATTTTTCTTGGGTTTTTAATTTATTAAATAATGTAAAGGAGAAAAATAAAAAAATAATTAATTGAAAATAATTGTTTAGAGGGAATATTAAAAATAATTTTAAAAAATTGTAATAATAACTAATTATATTTAGTAAGTGTATAGGTATAATTATTTAGAAAAATAAAAAATTATATAAAAAAATACTTAAAATTAGGTATATTTTAAAGAAATATAAATAAGCAAACTTTTTAAAGAATTAGAAGAAAGTAATAAATGTATACGATATAGTTGAATTGATTGAGTTAAAAAAAATATATTAATATAAACAAATAAGTGTATGTAATGTATTAATTTAGAGAAAGGTAGTAAATAAGTAATTATGTAGGTTTATTTTAAATGAAAAATAATAATGTGAGTAGGTATTTGCTTATAAATACAAAACGTTACTTGGAAAATGTTAAAATTTAGAAAATACAATTGGTTAAAATTTGGAGTTGATAAGAATGAATGGATTAATTTTGATTCAGCGAATGGAGTGAATATTTTATTTAATGTGTATGCAAGTAAAAATGTGGAAAAATAAAAATTGCATGTCAAACTAAAAATTTTAATTTTTAATTTTGACGAAATTGAAGTTCAAAGAAACAAAAAACTTGACAAAGATCAAATTGAAAAATTTTCCTTCGTCATAAAGATGAAAATTTAATTTTTACACATTATTGTATAAAGATGAAAATTTAAATTTTACACATTATTGTAAAAAATATTAAAACATGAAAAGAAACTCTTAAATAATAAATATTAAAATAAGTTTAACTTTTTAAGAACTTTCATTCTTAATAAAGATGACAAAATTTACATATAATTTTAAAGAAGATTATAGCATGAAAAGAAATACCTATAACAACAAGAGACTTGTTATAAACAGTTATAAACATAGGAACTACAACAACATATGTGTTATAAACATAGGAATTACAACAACAATTATAACTTATAATCAATTAATTACTTTTCACTTAATCCACTAATTCACATTTTAAGTAATAGTAATAATAATAATAATATTAGTAATTATTATTATTATTATTATTATTATTATTATTATTATTATGTTTATTAATGTTGATATTACTATTATTGTTTATCATTATTATTATTATTATTATTATTATTATTATTTATTGATATTATTATATTATTATTAATCTTAATATTATTATTATTATTATCAATATTATAATTAATAGTATTATTATTAAAGTAAATATTGTTATTATAAACGCAAATAATATTATTATTAATATTATTAGCGTTACTCATATTAATATTATTATTTTTAATATTATTGATATTATTATTAATGTCGATATTTATGATTATTAATATTATTCATATTAATGTTATTATTATTCATATTATTATTTATTAATATTAATTTTACTATTATTAATATTCATAAAAATCATAATAATAATAACTATAATAGTTATAATAAAAGTATTAATAATGATATTATGATAATAAAGTTGATGTAGTATAATGGTAAGGTAAGTTATATATGTACATATGGGACAATACAATAAAATTAGACTTTACTTCCATGTATAAAAGCAATTATCTCTTCAAATATTAATGTCAACCTATAATAATACTCAAACACTAGTTTCTTCGATGAATGAGCCTAAACTTTTCTATTAACGATAAATTCCTTGATCAATTGTATTATGTACAAATAACCAATATTGATTACATGAGAGAGTTCAGTAGGTTACATCTAATCCCAACAATAATGGATTTAACTATTGTTATGAGAATACCAAATATAAAAGATAAACAATGGAAGAAGATGGTGATTACACCAATAAATCCTAAAGTTGTCATCTAAGACTAACTATTTTTCTCTTATAGATTTAAATGCTTTAATCTAATGCATACAAGTTTAAATAGTTTCTCTTTTGGACGTGCGTGCCCCATCTAACTTTAATGGTGTCGACTCAAATCATTACAGAGGCTCTCGGCCCAACTGGGAGTCTGACTCAACTCCAGTGGTGCCAGGTGCAATTCAATGTTTTTGTCATTGACTTTTGCGTGGTTGAGCTCAACTCTCTTGGACAGGCTCAATTGTCTTGTGTCAACTCCCTCTTTTACATCCTCATCCATGGATTTTAATCATATTCCTTTGAATCCAATGTTTTTTATTCACTTTTTAGGCAAAATAAGAGGAATCAGTATAATTTTTCATTCTTAAACTCTAGTAACCGATTATAAAAAAAGGCTAATAAAATAAAATAAGGTAAACTTTATGAAATAATTGACTCCAATAGATGATAAAAATAAAAGTTATCAACCTAAAATGTGTTGGATAGGATATAACCCTTATATGCATTAGATGGTTGAAATGACTTACGACATGTGTCATCACATAAATTATTTACGATTGATTTAAAATTACTCACTTACATACATTTTCTCCCAAATCATCCTCATATGATTAAATGTTATCAAAATTCATATTCGTAGTCCATTAAATATTATATAAAACATTAATATATATATATATATAATTATTTAATTCAAGAAAAACAAGAACAAAGATAATTTTTCATAAATATTTGGAATCACTTGAGTTGAGTTTCATCCCTTGAAATGAACCTTAAGGTATCATTACTTGTGTACAATAAAAAGCTTTAGCAGTTAAATTATTAAAGAAGATAAAATTATAAACTTTTTTTCCCAGTCAAGATAGCATCCATGATTAATGGCATTAGTGATACAAAGTCACTTGGATGAAGTAAACAAACTACATTTTACTCTAAATAAACTAAAATAAATATTTTTGAATTTATTTTTTTTCTTCTCAATTAGAGTATAATAATTAATTATATACACCTGTATTTAAAATAAATCCTATCACTAGATAATCCTACCAAAATTAGTTTTCATTTAATCGCCAAAATCCAAATTATTTAAAATTTAACAAACCATACATGCAACTACATACCTAAACTAGTAAAGTTCATTTATTTAGCGTAGATGCAAACACAAAACTCATCCACAAATACATACTCAATTTATAAAATAATAAATACATCTCTTGAATTACACACCTAAAATTAATATAATTACTTTAATTTAAACAATTGTAGTATCTTAATTATTATTTTTCATTCTTATTATGTTATACGAATCCTAATTAACATTAGTAAAACTAAAATAGAACACTAAACATGTTTAAACTTAACAATATTTTCGGAATTTAAATTATACCGATTGGTATTTATAAAATTAAACTTAATACATGTTTCAGACTACTTAATAATACACCGACATAATTTAAGACGTTAAATAATTATAATCTACATATTATTGAAATTGGGTATATACTTTAAATTTCTCATTATAAATATGTATTTATTAAGAATATATCCTCATTAAATAAACTGATTATTTTATGGTGTTAACACATATATCCTAAATAATTGAAGTATATGGATTGTGTAAAATTAACCTACTCATCATTAATTTATTTACAGTTTTAGTTTTCTATCATTAATATTATTAGGGATATAGATGAAAAATTAATTAATAATGTCAAAATGACATTTATTTATAAATTTATTTTTATTCTTACACAAATAGGTAGATTTGAGTAGTTTTGAGAGAGTGAATTTATGTAGATTTGAGAGAGTGGATTTGTATAGATTTAAGGGAGTGAATTGAGTTATTTGAATTAAAAAATATATTATAAGATTTGAGGGAAAAGTTAGTGAAAATTTGTGAGTGATATAATACGTGTGATTTTGATAATTTAATTTTTGTAATTGATAAAATTGTAATATTACAATTTTATCTTATGGTAAAATTAATTTAAAAAGAGATATAATTAATTATTATAAAATTAATTATTATTTTTATTATTTTGATAAATTTATTTTAATTTTAATTTTTATTAAATTTATTATTGTTTTTATTTATATATTATTATTATATAAATTTATTGTTATTATTACTATTTTAATAATTATTATTTATAATTATTTATTGATATTTTATAAATTAATTTTATATATTATTATTTTTAATTTTACTATTATCTATATGTTATATCATGAGTTTTTTTTAATAGCAAAAAATAAAATTAATAGAAACACTTAAGGGGTGCTCCAACTCCAATATAAAAAAACACAATACAAATATCCAAATTCTACAAATACAACCAGAGTGAAAAACCTAGGTGCATGCAATACATTTGGCATACAACCAAGATTCTATCCGTCATTGTCAAAAACACACTACAACAAGAACACTTCAAAAATTATAAAAATACAAGTAAAAAAAAGTAAGTGTGCCAAAACAGTTAGATACTCTCAAAGTATCTGAATTACCTCTTCCAAACAGACGACCTTGCAGATTCTTGAAGATGTAATATGCTCCTTCTCCAAACAAAAATCTCTTGTTGGGTCTTCTATTACTCACTAGATAACCTGCACAAATAAAAGCACCAATATCCTTCCTACTCATAACCTACTAACCATCTATAATCCTTCCTAGGTACTATCACAACCTACGTCACTAAATATGTTTTAATAACTCAAATGGGCTCATGGACCATTCTGAAAGCGACCCTTACACTCTAATTCAACTAAACTTAGCCCAGGTCCAAGCATTCATTTGTGTTAGTGCAAAAATGTCTATCTCTTCAACCTTCCCATTATTAAAGATTAGCCTATTTCTATGGTTCCAGATTTCCTTATTGTACCTGGCACCTTCAAGTCCCATAAATATCTGAAACACTCTTTATATTGACCATGATGATCCTCCCTTAAAGTTCTATATCTTGATTGAAGAATGTATCCTACTTCTTTTTACCCTTGCCAACAATAAATATCAGAAATATTCCTATTCCACTTAAAAGACAAAACAGTCTCCACTAATTGCGTTTCTAGACATTTCTCCCATTCAAATAGTTGTCTTCTCCACAGGATATGTCAAATGAAACCATCCAAAGGACCAATCCTAATCCGCGCACCTAAATTCTTTATCACCTTGTCTTTTGCACTTGACACTGAATATAATATGAGAAATTTATCTGCTAAAGAACCATCTCCTACTCACTATTCTTTCTAAAATCTAGTCTTACTTCCATTCTCACAATTCCACCTAATTCTTCTGTCAAACCAATTGACCTCTCTATTAACATCACAAATGGAGCCCAGATCATTCCACCAACCTGAATTCTTTCTAAATTATTCATATTCCTCCAATATCCATATCTATAAACAATAATATCTTTTTAAACTCTTTTATCTTTCGAGACCAACCTCTATTTCCATTTAACCACATAAACATAATTATTAAAAGTTTGAATATCCCTTTAATACCCAAGTCATCCTTTATTACCGACAAACAAACTTTATTTCCAGCAACCCAAGAAATTTTCTTATCCTCTTAACCCCAACCCCAAAAGTCAAGTTGGATTGATTAACTTTTTTCTTTTACTTTTCTTATCTTCAATCATCGCATAGCAAATCTTTTACTTTTCTTATCTTCAATCATCGCATAGCTTTGCTGAATAAGGAAATACATCTCTCGCAAATTATGTCCCACATATTCACACAAATTATTTAATTCAAATGCTTATAGTTATTGCAAATCCATTTTCATCTCAAGTCTATCCAGAAGTGGCCTCACTAATAATAACATAGTTCAATTTTATTGAAAAAAATTACTAATTATTAATACGGTACAATGTAAACTACAATCATTTAATACTAAAATAAATTATTATATAATATTTTATTAAATAAAATTAATATCAAATAAATGTAATTAATATTAAAGTATAACTGTTTAATAAATTATTGTCAAGAGGAAAACAGTTGAGTAATTTAACTGAGAAGTTGACCTTTTCTCCATTTTGAAAAACCGTGTGTAACGTTGAAATAATACATTCTCGACGCATTCATCTTCGAACGTGACTAGACCCCATTTGGCAACGTGATTGAATAAAAAAAAGAGTATTTAGGTAGGTAGCACGTGACCTCAATCTGAAAATTCTATGCTACTTTTGGTCTGTGCAGTCAAACGGAG
>Ga0209489_110440_pt1 | contig 10464 bp, 4 predicted proteins | sample SiratrowhiteBW_FD_187527 | JGI IMG/M metagenome (GOLD analysis project Ga0209489, IMG submission 187527) | Root nodule microbial communities of legume samples collected from California, USA - Siratro white BW (SPAdes) (version 2) | ecosystem: Host-associated > Plants > Roots > Nodule | place: USA...
ATTTTAACAAAGTTTTATTTAAGATATACTCTTTTTGACTAATTTAGTTATATATTTATTAGTTTAATTAAATCTTTTTCATTCTATCATTTTTTAAAGTCAATAAAAATTGAAAATTTATTAAAAATTTCGGTATATTTTGCCCGGACGGAATCAGATATTGACACAATGAAATAACTTTCTTTCCTCAAAACCATTAAATACAAATTCAAAAAAGTCAATAACTCTTTTTAATATAAAAATTATGTCCTATAAATAATTAAATACAAATTCAAAAAAGTCAATAACTCTTTTTTTAGTATAAAAATTATGTCCTACAAATAATTTGCCTCCAATCTTTATCTAACTCTATCAAAGAAAAAAAATTATTATATTTTCAATATGCCAAATCTTAAAAATTAAATATATTAAAGAATGAATGAAAATCATAATAAAAAAATAGAAGTAATTATATAATAAATAATCAAAATAATAAATTACTTTACCTTCTAAAAAGTCTTTTCTTAATTACTTAATTCTTCATATTTTCTAACTAAATTTCCAACTCTCTTCTCATTTGATTTTTTTCCTACTCTTTTTGCTTTATATTGTATAAAGACTTTATATAGAGTTATAGAATTTATCAAACTTTGTCTCAAACTTTAAATGTATTTTTAAAAGTAAATTTTATCTTTACTTTCAACAAATTCTATATAATTAATTAATTAATTTTAAAATATATATGATAAGGTTTTGTTATATTATATAATAAATATAAAAATTAATGATTTTATTAAATTAAAAGTTGAATCTTATTAAAATATTAATATATTAAAAATTAAATCTTACGAAAATATTAAAAAAATTATCCTTATCTTTAATATATTTTATTAAACTTTATCTCAATTTTTGTGTCTCTAAAAGCAAAATTGATTCTTATTTCCTTTATATTTTATATAGTTAATTTGGTTTTAAAAAATGGTAAAATTTTGTTTATTAACATTATAATATATAATTATATAATTATACCTACTAAGTTGTTATTAATAAAACAATATATAATTGTAGAGTTTGTTCTATTAAATATTAATTTTTTTATTATATATAAAACCAATGAAATGTCTAAAAAGTCCTAACTAAAAGGATTATTTTTTTCAACATATATATTATTGTTTTATTTTCAATAATTAACGTGATATAAGGATATTCATAGTGATATATTATATGTATAATAATGGAAAACCAATATATATAAACTATATTAAAAATAAAAATGAAACAAATAAAAATAAAATCATAAAATATATAACAACGTAATAATGAAAAATTAACATATATATAGTTATATTAAGAAAAAAGACAAATAATAAAATATAAATATAAATATATATAAGTAGTATATGATAATAATTTGATTATAATTTATTAAATTAATTTAATAAATAATAAATATAATTACATAATGTCATGTTAATTAGCTCTTTTTCATATGAAACTTATTTTTTTAATTCACTTCAGGTAACATTTTGTATTAACCAATAAAACTTTGAACTCTTTTACTTAGCATTATATATAAGTTTCTTTCTTTCTTTTCTTTCTAATTTCCTGTCTTTTAAATTCAATCCTAATATTTATGTATATATACTTGTTCCTATTTTCTCTCTTGAATGCTTTATAAGAATGTTATATATAGTCTCTAATGGAGAATTTTTTTTATGTGATGAATTTTGTGATGGTGATCTGATGTTCATGAGTATTGTCCTAAAACTTGTTTTTCATATAAGTCGTGATGTCTTTGTAGTGATGGGAGTATAATTGTCACAAGCTTCATACACTTCAAATTTTTGTTGTTAACTTTTGTGCTAAAATATAGCGACTATATAACTTTATCATACAATTCGTTAGGATTATTTACATCAATGTTATCATAAACTTTATAATTTTTTCATAAAATCCATTATAATTTACGAGAAACTGATGGTTGTCATAAATTGTTCTAGAAAAATAAGTTTTTAATAATGTATAATAATAGAATAACTAAATGTAAAAATTAAAATTAAAGTATCTTAAAAACACCATTAGTAAAAATAGTTATGAAAAATGTATTATCACGAGAATGGAGATAGTATAACTAAAAAAAAAACACTGGATTCAATTTAATGTTTTTCATTTGTTAGTGGGCCCGTTAGCTAAAGGTCAAATTTATTTCTTAATTATAATTACAAAATAATAATCAAAAGTAAAATCGATAGCCATAACACTTATTTAATTAAAATATCAATCTTTATATTTAAATCGAAACTCTGATTTTACATAAACTTACAAATTTTAGTCACCTTTTGGTCTATGCATATCGATTGTGCATCCCAATATTGTTGACATTAATAAGTAAAGGATATTTCTAACAACTGTATTAAGACACTGGTTAAATAATTAAAAGAATTTTTTTTAAAAATATATAAAAAAAGTTGTAAAAAATGTATTATAAGCTTTCTTATATAAAATAGAGAATATTTACGTGCATGAACCAAACACATCACCAAACATTTTCTTTCCTTAATTGTACCATATTATGGCTGGATGCATGTACGTAAGTCTTGGAGAAAGCAAGATGATATTCTACAATCTTTTGTATTCCACTTATTATATATATATACATACATACATATATATATATATATATATATATATATATATATATATATATATATATATATATATATATAAAAGCCAGAACACCATAGGGGATGAATATGAACATTGATAAGAATGAATGAAGCCTTAGAAAAATGAAGATGATATATTCTTCAACCTTGTGTATTATTATTATTATCTTATTGTTGTTATTATTAGTTCTATGTATAAGAGGAGCATTTTGTTGTCTTACTTGTCTTAGTATGTTTCAAAATATGATGTAGATACCATTTCAACCATTCAAACTGTCGGAAGATGATGAATTTTGAACATATAGCAAAGTCAAAGAATAAAAATATGCTATGATCTCATAATTATTTTTGATGATCATTGATGACCCTTTGAGACCATATAGAGTCAAATGGTTTTTGATAAACTCTAGTTCAATAAATATTTTGGATGACTACACTTTTGTAAACAATCATTAAAAAATAGAACATAGGTTTAAAATAATAATAATTTTAAAATAATGTATTTAGATATACATGAAATCACTTGAATTTGTTTATATTTAACTCTAAATAGGATTGTATTTTTATATTTGAGTTGAAAATACAGGTAAAAATCAGTTCATTTTATCCTAATTTAGGATGACACTTAAGTATATGTTTAATACTATTGGTTTTATACCCTGAAAATGGTATATTACTAATTTTTTTTTATCAGCAAGTATAAATTATTTCTAGTCATATTTATTGGAGATGATATTAAATATAAGGATTTTTTAATTAATAACATTAAATAAATTTTGTTTGATTGACTTGCAAAAGAAAATACCTCTTCATTGAATCAATTTCAGTAATTTCCAAATTGTCTCATGTTCAGCATATTTTAATGGTTAGTGCAATGCGTGTAGCTAGTTTGCGTTGTAATGAATTTGTAATCTTTATCATTTTCAATTAACAAATAAAATAAAATAAAAAGATAATTAGAATTTATTTATATTTAAGTCTATAAAACCTAATATTTATTTATAAGTTATCCAACTCAAAAGAGACATTTAGTATATATTTACTTTAGTGTCACATTTTTTAATCACTAACTTGAAAACAATTTAGTTTTAGATGTGTAATTGCAGAAATAAATGTGAAAGAAAAAAAAGTAAAAGTAATAAATAATTGCTTCTTTGTTTTAACCTAATAAAATATCTTTTAGGATTAGGATAACATTCGAGAATCATTTGTTTTCATTGTAAGATAGAAGAAGAAAAATGTTGTATCCCGACAAATATTGCAACTTTAAAAAAAAGAAATAGTGACAAAAATTTGATATCTAATTTGTTTTCCAAAATTTAACACAAGTTTTGATTACAAGAAAATAGTGATAGTTAAATAAAATATTTGGTATAAGTTTCCCTCCCAACTAAAATAAATAAGAATTAGGAATTGTAGTAAGACTAAATTGTTTAAAAATAAATAAAAACTGACACTATAAGAAAAAGTTTTTTTTTAAAGATTAATTTTTAGTTACTAAATGAAATGGTTACTAATTGTGACAAAAATAGTCATCAAATTAGATTTTGGTTGTTAAATAACTACAAAATAGAAATAATAATTGAATTTAGTGACTATCAAAGTTTTAGTGACCTATGCCATTAGATTCTAAATTAGATACCAATTTAGATATCAATTATTTGACTTAATTAGTCACTAAATTCAATCCTTACTTCTAGTTTGTAGTTATTTAGTAACCAAAATTTAATTTGGTAACTATTTTGGTCACAATTAGCAACCATTTCATTTTATGGTTAAATATTGATCTTTAAATAGTATTTTTCTTATAGTGTTTAGATAATCAAAAGTTTGGTACAAATCTATAAAGTGCATTTTATAAATAAAACTTCAAGTAAAATTGTTAATCCACACAAAAATATTTAATTCTTGATCAACAAAGTAAACTGAAAATTCACGTGCCATAAAAAACTCTTTAAACTCGTATATGAATAAAATTAACTATATTAAAAAGACAGTTAGATTTATTTAATATTTTTATTTCATACAATACATGAATATATTTTGTAAATTACTTTTAATCATATGTATTGGAGATGATTCCTAAAATTAAATACGATAATATTTTTAAAATAATAACATTAAATAACACTTTTGAAATTGGAAATGGCTTTTATTTAATAACAATGAACATAATTCCTTTTTTTCTCATTCTGTTTACTCCTACCACAAGAACCCATTTAGACCACCATGACCAATATTTCTATCTTAATTTTGTGCAAAACTTCCTTTTAACTTTGATAATATGGTGCAAATTTTCCAAATGTTTGTGACACTAATGTCTCCTAGTTAGGAGAATGGTGGGCTCTAAATCAACTATTTTTTTCTGTGCAACTTATGATTAAAGCTTAAGGGCCACTATCTTTGCCCATTTTCTCCCCTCATTTTAGGGTCTTTGGTGAGTCTTAATCATGGTGAATCATTAGTCAAAAGATCTCCTAGGGCAATGCACATTAACAATTATTAGAACTTAGGTTAAACCAATGTTGTAATTTTGACATTTAACATGTGTGCATATATAATAACCGTACCCTTGTACTTTATTTCAGTCTCACTCACAATAATTGATCACTTGTAAAAAACATAAGTGAAACACATGGTACATAATAAAGGTAGCAAGTACATAGATGCACTTTTTTACTATACTAACCTCTTTACTCTTTTTCAAGATTAAAATTAACACCCCTCTTGATTAAATCTATGCAAATCAATGTCCTTTTTCGAAATTTTTAAACTTTTTAATAAAATCTTGGACCTTCAAAAAGGAAATTACTCCTATATTGGTAAAACTTACAATGAATATGTTAAAACATTTTGTCATCACTGTTTATGAAAAAGGAAATTAGAAACAGAAGAGCTAGTCACTGTCTGTAACTAAGTTAAGAATTCTTTTATTAGAATTTACTGTAAAAAGGAGAAATAACAATTTCTTTAAACTTCCATTTTAAATAAAAATGTTTGATTGTACCAATGTAAATGTACGAAAAAGATATAAAGTGTCCTATTTTGTTTTAACATTTACCCATTCTTATTTTCCATCAAAAAGGACTAGTCATATTTATATATTTTTTAAAAATACTTACAACATACTTTTTAATGCATATTTTTTACTGATTGAAAACACTAAATGGTGTAGATTTTACATTTTATTGAATAGAACATTTTTCATATGATTTTAATTTCTTAATAGATTTATAACCAATTATAGAGAATGTATTACTAACATTCCTCTGTAAGGATGATTGAATAAAGAATAAAATATGACTAGTCACACATTCAAACACCACTAGTTTCTTTAAGATGGAGTTAATGTAATTTCTTCATATGTGTTGTTGAAAGTGTGAGAGACTTTTCTTATATATTTTGGACATTCCTCTTCATAATTTATTGTAACAAAATTTCAAGACATAATTTAGAGACCATGTTGTTAACGTAAAATAGTTATCAATTTTAATTAATTCTATTATAGAAACTTATTCTTCTCTCAATTACATCCTTTCAATACACAAAATTTGAATGCAATACTTTCCTTAAGAAATTTGAACTTCCCTTAAGAAGTTGAGATATAACAACTAAAGCATGCACTAAAGTTTTATACAAATATATATATGTATGATTCATTGCATATGCTTCTGTTACCAAAGTTACCAAGGTTCCAATCCCCAAATCAATAGAAGAATTTCATGATATGATTACATAATTGGTGGAGGTATATATCTGTTGTGAAAGATGAAAAGAGGGAACAGCCTACAAGGACAAAGCTTGCCAGCCATCTGGGACCAGGGAATCCCATCAAACTCAATATTTTTATGGTGCTTACAAGGATTGCTATCAACAAGAGAAGATTTGGCTCCAAATAATGAAAAATTGTCAACAGGGTGGACTCAAATATGGTTCTTTTTTCTTACATTGAAAAATTTTGTGGTTGAACAGAAAGTCTTCATCTTGTCTCCATAAGGGTGGTGGTGAGCATCATTTTATAATGACAACCCTTCCATGCCTTTCACAGCTTTCAACTAAAGTAACTTCCATCCAATCATTTGTCACCCCTCTCAAAGGACACCTTGCCTTTATTTAAATGTCTCAATGAACTGGCAGCATCTTTGCTTGAACCTTAATCAAGCTCCTTTTTAAGTGCCCTCCTTTTTGTGTCACACACTTGTTAACTATCAAGGGAATAGTATCTTGATTTGGCAAAGGGGTAGGTTCCAAAATGGGAAGACAACCTTGTTGTGATAAGGTTGGTTTGAAGAGAGGCCCTTGGACTATTGAGGAAGATCACAAGCTTATGAATTTCATTCTCAATAATGGTATTCACTGCTGGAGAGCAGTTCCCAAGCTAGCAGGTATTTATTGTGAAAAATTGTTCACATATATGACTTTGCCTTGAAGTTGTGCATTACTTGAATTGTGCATTTTTTTCATTTTGTTTGGCTTGGTGGTGAAGGATTGTTGAGATGTGGAAAGAGCTGCAGATTGAGATGGATTAATTATCTGAGACCAGACCTCAAGAGAGGTGGATTTACTGAAATGGAAGAGGATCAAATGATACAGCTGCATTCATGTCTTGGTAACAGGTATATATGTATATTACATGTTTCTAAATATATGGCATGGTTTTTGGACAGTGTATGTGAAGAAGCCTTTAAAAGCAATATTGTGATCCTTGATTGGTACTATAGAAAGTTACAGATAAATATGACCACAATTACAATCACAATAAGCAAGTTTATGCCACCAAAATATCAATCCTATACAATCTTTTAAGACCTTTTTTGAAATAACACTGTTCTTTCTAACAAAATGAAGCACATTTTTCAGGTGGTCTAAGATTGCTTCACATTTTCCAGGGAGGACAGACAATGAAATCAAGAACCATTGGAACACAAAAATCAAAAAGAGGTTGAAGCTCCTTGGTTTGGACCCTTTGACCCTCATGCCAATTGAGCAAAAGGAACAGTCTGGTGATGACAAACAGCCAAAAAGCACTTCAAATGAGTCTGACCAAGGTGTGGAGAACAAGTCCTTGGACATGCATGCCACAGAAGAGCCAAAAACAGAAGAGAAAATGGAAGAGAGCAAGATCACATGGGATGATACCACTGGTGTTTTGAACAATTATGAAGTGTTGTGCTCACAGTTGGAGTTGGGATCATGGATGAGCCAAGAAACCAAAGCCAGCACCAGTTCTTATTGTAGTTCTTCTTTCTCACTGGATGATTCCACCAACCTTTCTGTGGCTGAATCCTCTTATCTTCAGGAAAATTCCTTGCAACAATGGTTTGAGGGTTTGGATTCCATTCTCTCATGGGATAGCTTCATTCAGAAAGATTTTCCCTTCTTGGAAAATAGGCAATAAGCATTGTTCTCTCTTAACACTTCCCATTTTTACAATCTCTTCACAAATAAAATGCTCCAAAATATCTTGCCATGAACAATTTCACTTTCATTTCTTCTACCCCTCAAACCCAAATTAATGCTTTTGCTAATGTGATTCCAAATTGTTGAATGTGAATTGGATACTCTTTCATGGCTTGCTTCTTCTCCACCACATAGCATTATTCTCACTTTCTGTCACATAATTCATTTCTAACTTGAAAACTAGTTTATAAATGAACTTATACACTAAATTTAATATAATTTTACCATATCCTTGTTACATGGGTGGGGTCACAGTTGAGGAGTTGATAAGATCACCACTTTTTCTTGTCTCCAATGTAACTGACTATTTTATTAAAGTTGCCACACACATCATCATGATCAAGGGTCCAAGGTTTCATTGTTTGGTCACTTTCTGCTGCTTGTTACAATCAATCATTTTTGTTCTTCTCCCTTTGGTTCCTTCTCAGGGGAGAAAGCTTTATGCTTTTAAATTTCCTTACTTAAAAATATGTTTGGATAAGTTGATGATTTCTGCAAATTTAAAATACATTTTTTGGTGACATTCAATTTCATAATATATTCATGCCGCCACTTAACTTTTGAATATAGGTCATCTTTAATAATTAACATTTGAATGTCACCTTTAAAGTTGATGACTACTTTAATAATTGACATTTGAATATGAAAATTTTCTATCCTTGTCTTCTAATCGTATGGGTTTCTGTAGGATTAAAAATTACTCTTAAATTTTATGCTAATCAATGTATGTTAGTTAAAAAAACTCAAAATAAAAAGGGCTTTATTATAATTTTTATTGAAAATGCATTGGAGCTCACACTAAAATTACATTAATGACTTTTTAGTAGTAAAAAGTTTTATTTTTACTTTTTTAATCAATATCTTTAAGATATTTAATAACGGGGCTGTTTATTCACTATTTTAGAAAAAAGTATTCTTTTAGTAAAATAATCATTTATTATAACTTATAATATATTTATGTAAACTAATTTAGAAAGTAACACACGGGAGAAAAAAAAATTGAAGTTGTTTAAGATAAAAAAAAAAAAAAAAAAAAAAAAAAAAAAAATGTTTAAAAAAAAAAAAAAAAAAAAAAAAAAAGGTTATATGCGGTAGAAGAGAGAAATAATTTTAAAAAGCATAAACAAATTAATTTGTACTTATATAAGAATTATTAAATTGTTGGGTTAAATTACTTTAATAATTTATCAAAATTAACTATGAGAATGGTAGATAAAGAAATCTAGGTGTTCTTAGTTTATACGTGTAGCAATTTGTATTAGATAATCTTCCTTAGATAGATAATTATATCATATTTTTATTTACTTCTTATAAATTTCTCTATGTGATGTTATTTTTAAGATTTTATGATTATTTTTTCTCTAATAATAAAAGTTTTATAAAAATTCTATTTAATAATATTTTTTAATTTATTATAAAAAGAGTTGTTTTTAAGATAAAAATTTATTTTTAGTTAATTTAAGGCTTTAAACTTTATACCATGTAGTATAAAAAAAAAGTTTTATTAGATTCAAGTATTAAACTTATGGGGTAGAAGTTAAATAACACAACAATCCCTACCTGTTTATACTACAATAACATTAAAATATACTAGAGCAGTTGTGACTATTAGAAAGTGTCCCTACTCAAACTCTTATTTAGGATCTGCATTAAACATACTTTTTTATTTCCTTCTTTACTTTAATTAGTTTTATTAGTGACTATCAATCTTTATATATATAGGATCTTGGTGGGATTATTTTCTTCAAGAATTGTGTCATTCTTAAGACTCCACCAGACAAATTGAATGAATAAGATTATAATTTCCTAATATTAAGTCTTAATATTTTTTATGTTATAGGGTCGGAGTGATTTAACAATAAATTTCAATTTATTTTACTATCCGGTCCCTAAATTAAGAAAAAAATTTATGATTATAAAACAACGACAATGGTAGATAAATAATATCTTTAGTTTGACTTTTATTTTTATACTTAAGAATAATATAATGTTTTATTTTATCAAAAAAATATATTTTGTTTTTAGTTTTAAGCTATATATTATGCAATTTCTTCAAATTCTATAAACTATTGTTTTTATACATTTTCATATATTATTAATTTTTATATATCTGCATTATTATTTATTCTTGTAATTTTTTCTTTCATCTTTTAACTTAAGAAATAATTATTCTTACTTTAGTATTCAATACATGTTTTCTTTACAATAGAGTATTTAATAAATTTAAAATTTTGGTTTAAGCATCTGACATCACTTCCATGAATTGTGCTACTCATGTGTTCTTTGAGTTGAAACCACCCACATTACACATGATATCTCAAGAATAATATTCATTAAATCTCTTTCGTTACTTATGATG
>Ga0209489_110441_pt1 | contig 10462 bp, 5 predicted proteins | sample SiratrowhiteBW_FD_187527 | JGI IMG/M metagenome (GOLD analysis project Ga0209489, IMG submission 187527) | Root nodule microbial communities of legume samples collected from California, USA - Siratro white BW (SPAdes) (version 2) | ecosystem: Host-associated > Plants > Roots > Nodule | place: USA...
TTTTTTTTTTTTTTTTTTTTTTTTTTATGGAGATAGTACACCGATGTTCCAAGATTTTGGTACACACTAATATAACTTTGTCGGGAAATAAGTAAAGTTTGGATAAGATTATATTTCACTAAGGATTATTTTATTTTTCTATCTCAATATATGTAAATGATTTTTTTTCAAATAATAATATTTTTGTCGTATTTTCAAAATTTGAACCGACAAACTATGTTTACAGTTGAATAAAAAAAAAAGGACTAGTGAAGAGATAATATGAGTTCAAAATATAAACAAATGATTCTCTATCTGCTTGGTGAACCTAAATAATCACTTTATTTAATAGGTAAGATTTTAGCATAACTTATAAATCTAAAACAAATGTATGATTTCCCACGCCTCAGGAATTGGACAAGACCGTAAATCTTAAATGGTAACATATGATATATACACCAAAGGCTTCTATTATGAATCGTGTTCTCTTGTGTCTGTGATCCCCGCATTGCACGCTTCTTTGTCTCCCTTTCTCTCTTCTTTCTCAGCGATTCTCATCTTTCTCCGACTTTTTCTCTTCCGCTTCAATCAAACACATATCTGCAACATTTTCTCCACTCATTATTCATTATTCTCTTCGTTTCCCTTCCTCGTTTCGTTTTCATCGTTGCATGCATATAGCTTCACACTAAAAACTTCACATCCCCCTTTGCTAGGAACTCCAACACAGAACGTCCTCTCTTAGTTTCCACGTAAATTGCTCTTAAATTCATCAGCATCTTGCAGCCAAGCGTTTTGGTGAGAGTTTTACGTAATTTCATGTTCTTTATAAATTACATCACGTGAATTAATGTTGAACTTATGCTAAGAATAATGTTTTCATTACGTGTTTTCCAATGTTTACGTGCTACTACTTTTACGTGCATGTATCTTGATCTTTTGTTCTGGTCGTTGAGATTTTAATTTGTTCTTGCAATATATAGGATCCAAAGATCATTACGGAGGGTGTTAAAATGTGTACATCTCCAAGGCATAATATATATTCGGGTTTGGTTTGTGAAGTGACGTTGCAAGTAGCTTAATCTCAACAAAGAAAATCTGAATTTGGTAGTTCTGCAATTGGGGGTTGACAGAATGGGTACTGAATTGAGCTTCGCGCTTTCAAAACTGCAAATGCTATCTACTTCAGATTATGCCTCCGTTGTGTCCATGAACATTTTTGTGGCTCTGCTTTGTGCTTGCATTGTCATTGGCCATCTTCTTGAGGAGAACCGGTGGGTGAATGAGTCTATCACTGCCCTTCTGATAGTAAGTGATCATCACTTCATAAATTAATTAATGTACTATGAACAAATTGGTGTACATATAATTGCTATTTTGATAATATAAATAACCCTGTCAATTAATTTATATGTGCAGGGTATTTGCACTGGGGTAGTCATTTTGTTGCTAAGTCGCGGCAAAAGTTCGCATCTTCTAGTTTTCAGTGAAGATCTTTTCTTTATATACCTTCTGCCTCCGATCATATTTAATGCAGGGTAAAGCTTTTAGCACCAACTAGCTGTCTGATGATAATGAGGATAAAGTGTTTGACTCTGTATTCATCATCGTCTACTTAATTGGAACTACAATGAAAATTGACCAGCATATATTCCAATGAGATATTAGTTGAAATTTTATAAAATCATTAAATAACGTGTATCCAATTCCATGTTTAACGTCACGATTTGGTGAATTCTAATAAAATTTACTTATAACTGATGGTGTGCTCATGACACTGCTCTTTTAGTCGAAGGTACTAACGGATAATGCCTTTAACCTTTTTGAGATTTCTTGTGGGATGTTATTTTTTGTTTTCCTGATTTTTTGTTGTTCTTTTACTTAGAGCAAGGTGTACATAAGTGATGTTATTATATATTTCTTCCAGGTTTCAAGTGAAAAAGAAACAGTTCTTTGTTAACTTCATCACCATCATCCTGTTTGGAGCTCTTGGTACATTAATAAATTGTAGCATCATAACTTTCGGTATGCCTCTTCCCTTTACATGGATTTCTTATGCTGTTCTCCAAAATTTAACGTTACGACAAAAAAATTGGCATCTCAGATTAAAGTTAATTTGCTACTGAGTGGCAACCTAAATTTGTTAAGTAACTACTTTCATTGGAAGTATTTAGACTCTTTGACTTAAATTTTCGAAGCATTGTTTCAGGTGTCATACAAATTTTTAAGAGAATGGGTGTTGGTAAATCACTGGAGACAGGAGATTATCTAGGTATATAATATTATTCAATCTCATCTATTTGGCAACTTGTCAATTGACAATCTATTTGTGACTGACTCCATATTTGAAAAAAATTCAGCAATCGGGGCAATATTTGCTGCAACAGATTCTGTGTGCACATTGCAGGTTTGGAACTATATGTGCCTTTTTCACAATGTTATAGCAACAACCAAGGTGTGAATGCTGAGTACTGAAATTGTAAATTATGTTGTTGCAGGTGCTAAACCAGGATGAGACACCTTTATTATACAGCCTTGTGTTTGGCGAGGGTGTTGTGAATGATGCTACATCTGTTGTGCTTTTCAATGCAATCAAAAGTTTTGATCTCAATAAAATTGACCACAGAATTGGTTTGCATTTTTTCGGCAATTTCTTCTACCTGTTTATCGCAAGCACAGTGCTTGGGATCTTGGTAACCGTCTTGCTCCCTCTAGCTCTCTAGTGTAAACGTCACACAATGACAAGATTTAACTCATCAGTTATCACTTTGTACATACTGATACTTTCACTGTGAAGTATCTAACACCTTAAAAAGTTATGAGAAACACACACACATATATGTGTATGTGTGTGGGTATGAGACAACAAAAACATGAAAAATATAGAAACCTAAAAATATTGACCCTTAATGGACCAAAAAAATAGAAATTATCCTCTTTATGTATGATCACATGAGAGCCAGAAGATTACACTATCTTTAGAAAATAGAAAGCAATTATGATGACAACAGTTTATAATTTTTTCTGTTCTTTGGTAATGTAGACTAATCATGTCCCAAATCTGCATTTGTAGAGTAGTAATTAAATATTTTATAATTTTTTGAATTTTTATACAATTTGATATGTACTTATCCTTTCCTGTATATTTTTAGAATATTTGCATCATGTGTGCGTCATAGGGTCTGATATGTTCATATCACCTTGCAGGCAGGTCTACTCAGCGCTTACATTATTAAAAAGCTGTATATTGGCAGGTATCATGTTAAGAGAATTGTTTTTTTTTACCATCATTATTGTCGTTCAGCAGCTACTATGATAGTATTCCATTGTTTTAGATTCTATATGTAGTTGATATGATGCTTTTATTTGGGTAAGGAAAATACTTTCATTACCTTATTTCACTAAAGGGAATATCTTATTTACCTGGGGTCTTTGTATGTTTTATCTTGATCACCAGTTTTCTAAACCTACCATAAAAAAATTGTAATAATTGTTTAGGTGCTCAACAAATTGCTCACTCAATATTACAGGCACTCTACAGATCGCGAGGTTGCTCTTATGATGTTAATGGCATACCTTTCGTACATTCTGGCTGAAGTAAGTTTTTGAAGAACGTACAAACACCATTGTGGAGTTTGTCCTTGATGAGCTCTATATCTGTCTATTCTTGTGGTTGACATTAACCAGTGGGGTTCTGATGTATTTAAATGTACTGCAGTTATGGTATCTGAGTGGCATTCTCACTGTATTCTTCTGTGGGATTGTTATGTCACATTATACTTGGCATAATGTGACTGAGAGCTCGAGAATCACTACCAAGTATATCTTCAATCAGATTCTTCAAACTATATATGGATCTATTGGGGGCTGTAAAACTGTCTAATTTGTTTTGTCTTGCTGTCACAGACACGCTTTTGCAACTCTCTCATTTGTGCTTGAAACCTTTATCTTCCTTTATGTTGGTATGGATGCGTTGGACATTGAAAAGTGGAGGTTTGTAAGCGATAGGTAAGTCCTGCAATCTGCCAGAGACTAGACTAGTGAAAGTAATCATCAACACCTTGCCCTTTTTTAGTTACGAAGATTGTTGTCATGTATCTCCTAGTCAAAAATGGTTTCCTCAAAAGTTTCTTTTAATTACTATACAAAACAACTGGTTTACCTCACTCGGTTTCTTCTGCAGGCCAAAAACATCTGTCGCTGTTAGTTCAGTATTATTGGGCCTAGTACTTGCCGGAAGAGCAGCATTTGTTTTTCCCCTATCCTTCTTATCAAACCTCACTAAAAAGTGTCAAAGTGAAAAAATAAGTTTCAGTGAGCAGGTATGGCTAGATTTCTCCAAGAATATTTTCTTACAGGATTTCTTGGGATGTTGAAAAAGTTTCCACTATTCATTGTTTTAGGTTGTCATTTGGTGGGCTGGTCTCATGAGAGGTGCTGTTTCAATGGCACTTGCCTATAATCAGGTAAGATCAATGTTGATAATTTCGAGATACTATTTTTGCAAAATTAGTGTTAATGGTCAGTTAACAAATGGTCAGTTAACAAAGGCGAAGAAAACAGAACAGCAGTTACTGTACATAGGATCGAGTTTTAAATTGCTGTTGCATTGACCTTGAATATGATTTGAGTTTCTATGAAAATGATACTCTTGTAAAATGCAGTTCACCTTGTCGGGTCACACTGAACTGCGAACCAATGCCATCATGATCACCAGCACCATCACTGTTGTGCTTGTCAGCACAGTGGTAAGACACCTACTTTTTGTAAATTTTTGACATCATATGTCAGTGTTCACATAAAGAGATTTTGCCTTTTGCTTTCTGCTTCGCTGATAATTATCAACCATTTGATAATTGAGATACCTAACGTGACAGGAAATGTAAAATCCGCCTCAATAATATGCTTAAACGTAAACTATCTCAAATATAGTTCAGTTGTGGGAGCTCTGGGGTCTGTAAAACACGATGTCTCAGTTTCAAAAGAAAATTCACCGTGAGTCTGATACAATTTAATTACAACTTGTCAGGTGTTTGGTTTGATGACGAAGCCACTCATAAGGTTTTTGCTGCCAGTTAGTCCACCTCCTAAACGCAAAAACAGCTTGGCAAATATGGAAGCATCCAATAATCCTCCGAAATCAATCACTGTGCCCTTTCTTGGAGGCTCTCATGATTCTGAAAACGAACTTGATGGCAATGAAGATCATCGTCCAAGCACTATTCGTGCCTTACTAAGCACTTCAACACATAATGTTCATCGCTTATGGCGTAATTTTGATATTTCAATCATGCGTCCAGTTTTTGGTGGTAGGGGATTTGCTCCTGCGGCTCCTCCCTCGCCAACTGAAGGCAGCGGTATTATTGAGCAGTGGCATTAAGAAGATTGCCAAGAAATGTGTACTATATAGTAGATCGAAAATTTTGTGCAGATGAAGCAACGCATGTACAAAAACCACGTTATGTTTGGTCGAGTTCTTTTGGGTAGTGCGAGAACATTGTGCAACGGGTTCTATTTCATTTTGACTATACTACGGTTGGTTCCCTGTGAAAGTAATGCCAGTAGTATGAGAATTGTAAATTCAGTCAGGAACCCATTTTCTTTATTTTATTCTTTTTAAGCTAAGATTATTGAGAATTACTTAATACTTTATATTTTAGAACCACTGTCTTTGTATTCAGCCAAAAACGACTTATTTTGAAAAAATGTTTGATTCGGTAGGAAAGAATGACATCTGGAAGAATGGATCATAATGAAAAATGAATCATTATCTATGCCATTTCAGGACTTCCGCTTCCTGATTCCCCAATTCAAGATCCAAAAAATGAATTGACATTTTTATTCCATTCTATCCCATTTTTCCGACTCATTTCATTTGTTTATCTCCTATACCAAAATCCAAACGATTTATTTGACTAATTCATCATGAAAACCTCGCAGTACTCTAATATCATGCTGCAAAGACAAACCGATACCAGAAATAAGGATAACCCACTAACACGCAGTTCAGGCAAATAACATTCAATAAAGCATCAAGTGTCTACATATGACTCATACGATACAAGTAAAACAGAATTCAGCAGTCCAGCCCAAACCTAACCAATCGGGTTTAAAAGGGCGTTATTTATTCCACAATTCTAAAGCTTCATATGATCACGCCCGTTTTCATGTGACTAGTTTATCCTTGCAGACCAATGATACCTATACCAACAAACGGCAAAAAGAGGATATCAGTACAGTCAACATACGCAAATGCATAAACTGAAAGGAGTCGTGAGCCAGTGTGGAAAAAAATTGGGACAGCCGACAATTTGGCAAAGGCTGTCAAATTAAATACATTGGTTGATATAATATAGTCTCTATAAAGATTATGTAAGCCTGATTAGTGGTATCACAACAACATCACCCATTGATATTGCATAGGTAATAAGGAATATCAGAAAATACAGTATTTAACATTACAGTCTCTGCTTACCACAGGCTACTCTGCCACCAGCATTTCCAGTACTCTTGCTAAGCTCATGACCACCTACACAAGAGAAGGAAGAACTATAACATGAAGTAAGCCGAAAAACAATGAACGCTCTTAACATAGAATAATGAATAGCTGTGATTTGGTGTGCAAGGAAGCATAAATGATCAAGATCACCGTTCGTTAGCAAAGAAAATGAACGAGAGGAAGACATAATTTAATTCAATGAACCAACCGTAAAAGATGGTTATATTTAACATAAATTCTCTCCTTATATGGCAATATCATGTTCTTTGCTAACATGAAAAGAAACAAATCCAACAAAATTAAGACCGAATGTGAATACCTTTCCCAAGATCATCAGGATCAGCATGGACAACAACAGCTCTCCCAATGATGGAGTTTGGTCCAGTGAGAGGAATCTGTGCACATTCAATAACTCATTAAAAACAGAAACTTCTCTTGTTGTCATCCGTCAACATAGAAGAAATAATCAGAGAATTTGATTAGGAGATGAATAACAAACCTGGCTGTCAGTAATAGTGAAGTTGGCGGTACCTGTATTATACAACGAGAGGAATTCATTATAAAATAAGGACCAAACAACATGTTGTATGTAATACGCAAAACAAAAAGGACAAGCTCTTTCAGAGAAAGACTATCACCAAAACAGAAAGAAAGTAATCTTGATTACCAGCCATTTGTTCAAAAATGGAAAAGTTTCTGGTAAAACAGCCAGATTGCTTGTTAACTATTAATTACTTCCTTGTAATGCGTAAAAGATTACTATTATTAAAAAAAATCAGAACTTTAAGAATTCGAATCAGAAAAGGAGCATTATTATCTATCTCAGAATGACTGGAATCAGCACAAACCAAATAAATGAGACAGAAAAAAAAAAAATCAGATCTCATACCATCATCACCGACAGTCACATTCCCTAGATCACCAGCATGGCGATTCTCATCCTCAGGGGCACCATGCTCCTTGTTATTAGGATTGAAATGTGGTCCTGTAAAAATGGGGAGATGTAATATACTACTAAATAGCAGGATTTTAATCCAAATCCAGGTGCTTTGTAACAGATTGTATTTCTTCAAACTTTGAAGAATCTCCCATACAAATGTTCATTGCTTTCCATTCAAGGGAAATGAGAGTTTACAATCTGTTCCAGCTCATTAATGTCCAACAGTATCAAAAAATTTATATTGTCCAAAGACTATACCAGTTGACAGGCAACCATTGGTGGTGTCCCCCAAGGCATGGACATGGAAGCCATGGTGACCAGGCTTAAGACCAGCAAGAGAGCCAGTTACGGTGGTTGGACCTGCACATTTGACAATATATGTTACTTGATTTGGTTCAGTGGTTAACAAAAATCATAATTTAACTTCTCCTACAGAAGTTTGATTCATTTTAGTTTATTAATTTTCTCCCCTATAAATGGTTATTGTAAAGTTTATTAAAGATGAGGGTCATGTTTACTGTTGAGACTTACCATTTCCCTCCTGACTGAAGAAAACAGTTCCAGTGACACCCTCACTGCTGCCAAGAACTGCCACAGCCTTCACCATTGTACAATGTGATCTGAACAACAAAGCAGCTATTTCAGATAAAACAACAAGACATGTACAAGCTCATCAGAATCTACATGCATGTGCCATACAGTATCTTTGTTATCATAGTGAGATAAAAATGGTATTACGATGAAATAAGTAAGTATCTCTCTCATACAGGAGTGAGAACAATAGTTATTGTGGTAAAATAAGAGCAGTAACTATATACCACATTCGATCATATTCAAATGGTCAGAATCAAAAGACAAAAATCCATGACTGATGTGCCCACACAACCGAGTCACCAAAACTTCCGATCCAGGTATAATTAGGTTCACTTACTGAAGTCTTTTATGTAAATTCCAAACAAAGAAAGAAAATATTGTGTTGACCACAAGAAAATAGAGTATCACCACACAAAAGGTAAACCTCAATTTCCAATTACAGAAACAAGCTACCTTTTCGGTAGATCTGTCTACTGATCACTAAACAAAACATGCAGATCTACAACTGACTCAAATCCTTCCGAAACGAGTTCAAACAAAACAAAAAAAAAAAAAAAATTACCAAAACTAATTTCATTTCTAAAACCGAATCGCAACCGATGAGTTTAACAGAGATGCTATTTAACCCTTATTTCGTCCAAACTAACCAAAGGAAACTACAAATAGAAATATTATACGGTCACCACTGTTGAACATAACTGAATCGATCTGTGCACGACTGAGAGTGCATACAAAAGAGATATGTGATTTGAGAGGAAAAATAGACAAAAACAAAATTGATATTCGTGAGAGAGAATATTGAAGAAATGTTGAAGAAAAATAATGGAAAAAACACTTGATAGATAGATGAAAAAAGAGAGAAAAGCAAGCATGCATACCTCAGGACACCCCAAGGAAGAACTGGGAAGAAAAAGAAGAGTCTAGAAGTAGCAGAAGAAGAGCAAAGATACAACAGTGAGGTTTTTTTGTTTTATTTATAGCCGCTGAGGTGTGTTAGGACTTAACACGTTGCATTATATATCACTCACCTAACCCTCTGCCACCTCATGGCCTTATCTCTCTCAATTAGAATTTTTGTTTTTATTAATATACTTATTTTTCTATCTTTTTTATTTGTATTTTATATGTTTATGTTTTTTAAAAATTAAATATAATTAAATATTTGTAATTAAATATTTTTTTTTTAAATTCATGGTTATGTAATATCATTCTATATTATCATTATGTTTTATAAAATCTAATTATTGGATTTAATAGTATGATTAACAGCCTCACATTTGAGATACTTCACCACTATTCCAAAATATACATCGGAAAAATTTGATCAAATAATTGAACAATAATTATTTTATTTTTTAAATATTTTTAAAGAGTCTTATACATATCATAAAATTTTATTTTATTTTATTTTGAACGAGTCACGTGATATTATAATATTTTTTAAATTCTCATGCAAATTTTCTTCTATAATAATATTTTATACAAAAAATATGTTTTTTATTTTTTATTTGTAGAAGATTCATATCTTAAATTTAATATATTATTTATATCATGTCAATATGTTTTAATATAAATTTCTTATAATACCTAATTTTTAAGTTTAAAAGTCCAGCTTCCACTCCAACATTTTACAAGTTTTCTTTAGATTAATTTTACCAGACTATTTTTGGCATAGCCTAGTACTTTCATAAATTTATATTTTCTTTTATTTTTATATTTTATTTTATAATATATTTAATATCATAATATATGATTATTGATGTTTAAAATATTAATCTAACTCATATGTTAAAGTTTATAATAACACTTAACATAAATTTAAAAAATAAAATATAAAACTTTGATTTGTATAATATGTTATTTGTACTTCAACTTTTTAAACTTGACAAATAGTTTAGTTATCAAAATTAAATATTAATTTGATAAAGAAACGCATGCCGATATTAAAACTTAGATTTTAATTTTAAACAGAATTTAAAAATTTAAGGAATTATTTTTATAAGATTTAAGTTTTAATTTTAAATTTATTTCATTTACGATATTCTTAAAACAAAAAATAGAAAAACAATTCATGTAATCAAAGTGTTAAATTTATAAAAGTAATTGTCTTGAATATTTCATTAAAACTTTGTTGACATAAATAAATGTACTTTTATATTTTTAAATATTCACATAAGAGAAAACAAATATTTTATAATAAGCTTGTCTTCAAAAGAATTTTTAAGTTTTTCTTAATTATTTATTTTCTAAATAAATAAACTACGTTATTCTTATTATTTTGATATGCAAATCGTATAAATCGTTAATATAAATATAAGGTAAAGAATTCACACATAATATATTTATAGTTAGTTTATTATAAATATAGGCTAATAAATAAGATTAATCTTCAAAATTTAAGATAAAAGATATTAATCCCGATAATTTGACGTATATATATATATATATAT
>Ga0209489_110444_pt1 | contig 10460 bp, 9 predicted proteins | sample SiratrowhiteBW_FD_187527 | JGI IMG/M metagenome (GOLD analysis project Ga0209489, IMG submission 187527) | Root nodule microbial communities of legume samples collected from California, USA - Siratro white BW (SPAdes) (version 2) | ecosystem: Host-associated > Plants > Roots > Nodule | place: USA...
ATTTAATTTATGATAAAAACAAATATTCCAAAAAAAAATTCTTATAAAAAAAGTAAAAAAAAAACAAACAATTTATAGCTATGAATAATTTTTTATAATTTAATTTATGATAAAAACAAATATTTCAAAATTTTTTTCTTCTAATAAAAAGTAAAAGAAATAATTTATAAAAACAAATATTCAAAAATTTTTTCTTATAATAAAAAGTAAAAGAAATAATTTATAGCTATAAATAATTTTTTATAATTTAATTTATAATGAAAACAAATATTTCAAAATTTTTTTCTTATAATAAAAAGTAAAAAAAATAATTTATAGCTATAAATAATTTTTTATAATTTAATTTATGATAAAAACAAATATTCCAAAAGTTTAGTAACAAAACAAGCACATGGAGTGTTGCCCAGAATCGAGTTAAAACTAAGGTTATAACCACCACTACACCACAACAACAATTGTACCACCTATAACACAAAATTTCTTTTAAATACATTGCGGGTTCTACATCCCACAACATAATTTTTTTTTTAAATACACTACGGGTTTTACAACCCGCAATACAAATTTTTTTCAAAAAAATTTTGTATTGCGGGTTGTAGAATCCGCAATATATTTAAAAAAAGTTTTATATTGCTGGTTGTACAACCCGCAATGTAAAAGGTGCAGAAAATATAATTGCGGGTTGTACAACCCGCAATGTGTTTATTTTTTAATTGTATTGCGGTTTGTGCAACCCGCAAAGTGGAAAAAAAATAGTTACCATGAATGAAGGCTATTTTCGTCTTTTCCTCAAGGCTAAAATGAGAACATTTTTAAATTATGGAGGTGCAGGAAGTCACCATGGAGGTGCAGGAAGAATCACTCCAGGGTCAGTAAGATGAGCCCATTTCAAAACATTGGGTGCGAATAGCGAAGTTGATGAGTCCAAATTTTTAAAATACAGGTGGTGTGGATAAGAATGCAGGTGGTAAGAATAGCAATAAAAGTGCCCAAGTTCGAATGGGGCCAACACCTCACTCATCTGATGCCTTATTCCCGCGCCTCCATACTTTCTTCCTCCATCCTTATAAACTCATCAAAATGACTATTATACCTTTGACAAAAAAATTAAATAAATTATACTCCTCCTTACCTTTTTTTATGCTAGATTGAACAATTCTCGAAATCAAAAAAAGAATGTTTTAAAATTTGGAATATAAAAAAATTATATAATTCAAAATACAAAAAAAATTATATTTTAAATTATATAATCCAAATACAAATACTAAAATTATATTTAAAATTGTGTTTTAGCTATTGAGATTTTTGATATTTTAGGATGGTCTAAATATTTCAGTTTCCTTTTCCAGGCCTGTTCAATTTATTTTTTCGTATAAAAGTTTAAACATTTCAATACTCAAATTTAACTTACCTTAACAAATATATGTTTAAATATCAATTATCAAAAATATTTGATTCACTAAATTTGTTTTAATGATGTTAATTAGATTATTGGACACGTCTCTTTGATTAATAAGATTGAGACGGCTTCTTCTTACATCTCCATGATCTCACCCTGCACCTCCATAATACATTTGAATTATCTAAATTAACCTTGTTAAATAATGTGTAACTCAATTTTTCCCTTCACCCTATTTTGCATTCTGCGTCCCTTCACCTCCCTCAGCGCCTGTGTTCATGCATCTCCTCCGCCGTTTGTTTCGTTAAGTGTTAGACAAGCAATTTCACTAGGCCCAAATGGCAGCACTGCTTCTCCCCACTTATGCTCTATTTGAAGATGAGGCTGGTTCTGTACACCGTGGAGTCCTATCTGATGGACAGGTTGTTGCTATCAAGTAGTATAAATTATCTGGTAAGAATTTTGGTCAGAAGTTGAAGTTAAGTTGTAAATATCGAATTTGGAGGTTCATCCGGTATACATTTTCTATTTTTGGAGACCGGAATGAGCACAATCCTGTATATATTTGTTAAAACATTGTATACCGGATTCACCAGTATACATTTTTATATATATGCACACACGATCCTTACTTTTCATTTTTATTAATCTATAGCAATAATAAATAATTACTTACTGAAAAGATATTGAAAGATAGAGATGAAGACATATTACACTCAAACCTTTAACTTGTAAGGTTCTACGATTTCTAAATTATAGTTCATCGTTAGCTCCGCATAATGATTACGCAAATGTCAAGATCAACAATGTCCACAAAACAAATATATTATCACAAGTTATGAATGCATCCTAGCAGCTTTCATTATTTTTGGTTTACTTTTATAGCTCATACTGATTCTTGTTAATGAGTCAAAGTAGTTGAAATCAGTCTAAACATCCGTGCTGTCCCAGCTAACAATCAACAACAATCATATATGACCCGTATCAATTTTCATTTTTGGCTACAATCCCTTATATATTCGTCCTTAAAAATTTTGCATTCTACAACAAGCAACTCAATGTACTACACAGACCAAGCCATGTGGAAATTGTCAGCAATAATAACAAATTGGTTGATGGAATTCTCATAGCTGTCAAGGACAAAGTAATTGCTACGGTCATCGTTACTAAGATCCTTGCCCAAAACTTTTCCTCAAATCTGCAGGTTCTAAATGGAAAAACAAAAATACTGAACCTGAGACTGGGATTCAGTTTCCCACATTATTTGACTTTCTTTAATTTTTTTTTTCCGTCTTTCAACTTTCATTCATTCCTCTTATGAACCATGGACTGGCTAAGGTGGTCAATGCTGATAGCTGAAAAATGCTGCCTCCAGTAATGGACCAAATAAAAAATACCTGCATTTAGTATGTTAGAATTCTTATGATTCTTCAAGTTTTATGGAATGCACGGAAATATGAACTGCACACGAACTGGACTGTAATACCAACAGGTGAAAGGATAATTTTTCCTTCTAGCATACAATCAGAATTCAGATTTCTTATGATTCTTAAGTTTTCATCTGCATACATGAAAGTATCAATTGCACATTAAATGCATTATAATAGCAAGAGGTAACAGGAATTCTTCCTACTAGTAATTTGGAGTATATATGCAGTCAGAACAAAAGAAAAAGAGGTGCATATAGCCTGATGATATTCACAAACAAGTCAATGTAACATATAGAAACACAGACACCCACGTATTGCATGTCTAACATCTGCAACAGGTTAGCCAGTTAATGTAATGTGCAGAACAGAAAACACCGAAGTTTATAACACTTAGAACCCTCTCCATTTTCTTTATCTGGGAACTTCGTAAGAATAATGCACGGGGTTATCACGTATAATTTGAGTTGTGAAAAGTAGGCACTCAATATCAAACAGAAACACAAATAACAATCTAGTGAGTGCAGAGAATAATCAGAAAATGGTACAGAACAAAACCTTGTGTCATCTAGGCTACTTGGTTGCACTGTAAGATGGAATGTATGACTCCAGAATTAGTTGTGCTGTAGAAGGTGCTCTAATCTCAACAATCAAGTAAGTAAACTTCCATTCATTGTCAGCTTTGAACATCTCAGAGAATACTTTTCCATGTCCATGGGGTCCCCGGATGTAAAAATTAACCTGTAAGCCAAAATAACATATTTGAATGTGAATCATATTATCAATATAAATGAAACAGCTATAAAACAATAAGCAGAAAATTTTAAGAATTTGAAAGGGCAGTGTGATAGAACCTGATAAGGACAGAGAAGAAAATATATGGAAAGAGATAGACATGTCTATTATTATCTAATTCAATTCTCTGTTACCAGAACCAGAAATTAATTACACTAAGCTCGGTATTCAAGAGACCCTGACATCTCCCCCATTCTAAGAGTCCCAGTCTTTCCAACTTCATAATATATCTTCTCTCTCAAGTACGTTTCTCATTTATAGACAACATGCCTTATTTCTCTAATTATCCCAGCCTCAGATAACTTACTAACGTAACTAACAAACAAATAGCCAACTAACCTATCGTAACCAATTATTAAGGGGGTTACCTGACACAGAGGAACAATACAGCAATATATCCAATGAAATCCTCCTTCATACCTTACCTCTTTTCTCCTTTCTTCTTCATCCATGTTTCCTCCCTCCCAACCTTTCTTTTAAGTTTTTCTTTTACATCCCACGGGTGTATCAAAATAGTTCCCATAAAACGAAATGCAAGTACATCAACAAATACATTTGAGTAAATACCGATATGTTTACCTCTACATGCTCAACACCTTCTTCATCGCTCCATACCCTGTGAGGAATTCTTTGGCGAGCAGCCCGATTTCTACTCTCCTGACCATAACCAGTAATCGGAGAACCAATCCTCACACGTACCTGGTACAAAAACAAATCCAGCACAAGTGAACTAATGCAGCCAACCAGTATAGAGCCAGCTACTATTCATTACCCGTACCAACATTATCTTACAATTGTTTGATGCAGAGGTTTGGTTTGGCATACACTAATTCTAATTACAATTCAGCCTTTGTAACAAATACAACATTGTTCAAATGCATGCCTAATTTCAGCCAGAAGCTTTCAAATACCTAAGTTCTCTAGCTAATGGAAACGCTTTATTTTAGATTTCTTTTTTTGCAAGTTCATGAAAGTGGAAATGTGAGAAAAGCTTGACAGACCTGACCGTCATCTTGAATTCTTTTGAGAGCCTTGCTATAGATCTTGTACCTGCCACCAACACCCAGCAATTAAACAAACACATGTCTGAATATTACATTACACAATATGCAACATTTTCATTGAAGAAAGAACGAGGAAGAAGGAGATTACTCTTTAGGTTGAAAAATAAGCTCCTTGAAAACAGCATAACCGGCCGCAGCGGCGATTCCAAGCCCCGCAAGAATGACAACACTGTAGGACGCTCCCTCCACGAAGGTCACAGGCTTCTCCGGAATGTTATACGTAGGGGCACTAAAGGGATCCTCAACACTGGCTATTTCCTTTTTGGCCTACAAATCAAACAGATCGAAATTAGGTTTCGAAGCAGTAAATGACGCATTCATTGACTCTCTGACCTTATTGCTAGATTCCCCGTGTTCGTTGGATTGGGATGTTTTGGAAGAAATGGACCTTGATCCTGCGATTGGGAAGGAGGGGGAAGGGACATTGGGGGCGTGGCGCGTGGCGAGAGAGCGCGTGCACGCCGAGAGTGCGCGATGGTGGGATAAGATTCTGCGGAACATGGCGGAGTGAGAGTGTCGTTTCGTCTTCCACGGCGTTGAAGGAAGAAGAAGGGCTTCGAAGAGTGGCGGAACAGGGTTCGCAGTTCGCAAGCAAACTTCGCTTCAAAACGGCGCCGCGTAATCTATTTATCCTTTTCCTCCTCGTTCACTTCTTCGCTTTTTACCACTATAGCTCAAACATTTTATGTCGGATAAGTTATAATAGTTGTTTAGATTATAATTTACATCTTTTGATCTCATTTTTTAAATTTTTTGTATTTTGTTTAACTCAGGTTTTACTCTCTCACATTTTACTTTGTTTAATTTTTTAAACCCCTACACTTATCTATTTTATTCAATTTTACGTGTCAGGGTTCAATTTTGTTATCATTATTTATATTTTCAATTTTATTTCTTTAAAGGTATGGCTTAATATACTTATTTTATTTCATTTCTTTCATTATTAATTTTAAATATTTTTTTCACGTTTGAGATTTACCATATGATCGGTACACTTAGGTTTGGATTTAAATTACATATTTCAGTTATTATTTTAAATAATCTTCTGGGACTCAAATTTACTCTTTAGGTTCATTGGGTCTGGCCCATACCCATAAAAGGCAAAAACTTGATGCACTCTACCAATACTAACCTGCACCCCATCAATTCTTTTAAAATTTCAAATTTGTCGTTCTCCTCGATATTTGAATAGAAGGAGGTGTAGAGAATGAATGATTTTCCTGGATTTGGGGTGTTAGTGCAGCATTTAAGATGGTCATTGAGCTCCGGCTAGACATAATTGAAATGGGGTATAAGTCGCAAAGATAACGTAGGTAGTGTATATAAGTGATTCAGTGATTTTTTTGCTATGAGTTTTGTAAAAATTGAGGTTGGATGTGTCTAGAAATCGAATTCTAGAAATACATTACAAAATACTGATTCCATAGTAAAAAAGGAGAGGTGTGGAATGAATTACAGAAAGAAAATTCCATAATACAAACTTTATATTACGGAAAAGTTATTTCGAAATACAAATTTTGTACTACGGAAAGGTATTTCTAAAATACATACTTTATATTATAAAAGTTCATTCTTTAATACAAATTTTGTATTCCAGCATCGCATCCCGCCACTGCACATTCAGCCGTCGTCGCATCCCGCCATTGCACGCTCAACCGCTGCCACGTCTCGCCACTACAGGCTCAGCCACCGTCGTGTCCCACCACTGCATGCTCAGCTGTCGATGCATCCCGCCACTACACAGTTGTCGCCGTTCAGGTTAAAAGTGCTGATGGGATGCAGAATACTGAATCACTTGAAGATTAACTTTATCTTTTCATAGAAGGTTAACTCTGTCTTTTTAAAGCTATGATGGAGTGTAGGTCAATGTTGGTAGGGTACAGGAAGTTTTTGCCCTCATAAAATAATCTTCCCACAGAGCATCGACTAAAACTGATTGCATCTCTAATTTTAGTTTTACAAAGTAAAATGTGTGAATTTTCTATATTGTTCTCTCTTATAACTCGTAATTTATGTTTTATTTTTAGTTTTTCTGTATTATCAGAATGAAACTTATAATATTCTAAAAAACATATCACGATGTAAAAAACTTGTAATATTTTGGAATGAGTATTCTAAAATATATTTTTATTTTAAAATAGTCATGTTAAAATGTAGTTTTTATATTTCGAAATAATTATTTTAAAATTGAGTGCATATTATTTTATATTATGAAATGGTGATTTTTGCCAAATATATTTTAATTTTGATAAATATACTTTGAAATGAACATTTAAAGAAAACATGATCACTTCATTCTAGGCAATGTGGTTAAAGAACCAAGCCTAACAACTTCCGAATATGTTTCAATAATGAAGCAATTGAAATGCACAGGTGTACAGTGGCTTTACATGAGGATTCGACTATGAGGAGACAAAAGAAGCACAATTTAACATACAACGTTGTCATTCTCAATATGTTAATTCCACTGGTGAAATTGATAATAGACTCTGCTGAGTTACAAATAAATAAACAACTTATGTTTCTTAAAACATAGAATAAGATCTCCTAAGTAGCTTTTTAAACTTGTAATATTGTCTACTTTTGTATATCATCACAATCATAAATAAATAAACTATATTAAAGGGTAAATTAACTAAAATAAATTATGATTAAGAATACAAAGATACAAAACATATAAAATATTTTCACAACATTATTTTCCACAAACATATATTTTGTGCTCAATAAAGATTACCAAGACAAATAACAAATTAACGTTATATGAAAGTTCAATATTAAGTAAATTCAATTGAGGTAATTCACACAAAATATTTAAACATTAAATCCTACATACGATAATTCTGTCACAATTTGACTCTTATGATATCTAGTAACATACAATATATCTAGTCATCAAATTATTTATAAAACAATTTAACTTTTACTATAATTCAAACTATTTGATATATAGCATCTGATGAAAAACTTTCTATCACTTTCTCTTGATATCTCAATTTATGACTTTATTATCAAAACTAGATACAACTTCTTTATTATCAAAACTATTAACATTGTTGCTAATGTGTGATTTGATGAAGTAAACATTGAACTGAGAAGAGCATGTGATGTGTGATTTGATGAAGTTAACACTGGACCAAGAAAGGCATGTGATGTGTGATTTGAAAAAGTCAACACTTGATGAGAACCAAGAGCTGCAGTTTAACCAACCTCAAGCACCTGCACAAATAAATAATTCAAATGATGCTTTGCAAATTCCAAGTGGACCAATCACCAGGTCAAGGGCCCAAAAACTGAAAGAGACATTGATTGGGCTAATTCAAGACATTTTGACTGCGCAAACAAAGTCTAAGATTGAATTGAAGCCTAATCACGTTCTTAATTTGATATAGGCTGATGAAGGAATTAAATGAAGGAGATTTGGGCTAAAAGCAAATCATTTGAAGAGAATGGCCCAAAGAAAATGCATCTCCAGATTTAGTTTAAGTGTAAATGGGCTATTTTGGGCTTAGGTTAAAATCTGAAGAGTCACCCATTATTTTGTGGGCATATTTAAAATTTTTATTTTGATATATTTTGATTAATTTTCCATAGGGCTTAGAGTAGTCATGCCTAGTAAATTGTGTTTTTCGTTTTCCCATTTGATGTAATAATTAGTCATCTAAAAGTGTGCCAAAAAGTTGTTGCTGCATTAAATTTGGAGGCTTCTAGGCTGTTGAAGAGTTAGGTTAGCTTTTTAGAAGCTCAAAGGTCTACTTAAGTAAAGAAACCCATTTAAACAGCAACTTTGATTTTGAAATACGAATTTGAATCTGAAAATTTCAGAAGTGAGAGTTTCTCTCTTGAGTTCTTCATTTGGACTTGCAACTTATCAAGGGCCGATCATCCTTGTGGCGTTTACCATACTTTAGGGTCTTTGCTGCGTTTTCTTTTTCGCAAGACAAGGGTTCTGAGTAGATCATCCTAAATCTGAATACTTAGGGATCTTGGGGCATTCAACTACTCTTTGTTGTGGGTTCTGGGGTTTATTCCTAACCGGGTTCACATCAACACTGGAGTAAGAAGGACGTGTGTTGAAGAAGTCAAAACGGTGGTGAGTGTTGACAGAATCCCTAAGCCAATTGTGTCACACCAAGATAAGCTTTTCACCAGCAAATTCTAGGAGCAAATATGTGTATGTCAAGGAATCACTCTAGCACACAGCTCGGCTTACCATCCACAGTCGAATGGACAAACAGAGATACTCAATCGATGCTTAGAAATGTATTTGAGATGTTACACTCAAGAAAATCCCAAGGGTTGGTCCAAGCAGTTACCCTGGGCAACATATTGTTATAACACTTCTTTTCACTCCGCTATCAGAATGTCACCGTATAAGGATGTGTTCGGTAGAGAACCACCACCGTTGATTTGTTATGAAGCTCAGCTAGGGGATACTCCTTCCATTCAGGAACAACTACAACTACGGGATACGGTGTTGGAATCCTTGAAAGATGTCAGAAAGGCACAACTAAGAATGAAAGCTCAAGCAGATAATAATAGAAGACATGGAATACAACGTTGAAGATTTTGTTTATGTTAAATTACAACCGTATCGCCAACATTCTCTGAGATTAACCAAAAATCAGAAACTCTTTATACGCTATTTTGGACCTTTCCCAATTGTCGCACGAATTGGCCAAGTTGCCTACAAGTTATAGTTTCCTCCAACAGCTCAGATCCACCCACCGAATTTTTCATGTGTCTGTGCTTAAAAAGTGTGAGAGATGTCCCTAACCTGCATATGTGTCATAACCGTTGTTTCTGGATGAAAAAAGGTTATTCTTTACAACCACAAGTAATACTTGGACACATAGGATGATAAATAGAAGAATGACAAATGGCAGGAGGAAGTATTAATCAAGTAGCAAGGGTTAACCATGGAGGAAGTTACATGTGAGCGTTACACTAACATGCAAAGGCAGTTCCCAAACTTCAACCTTGAGGACAAGGTTATTTTCAATGCAGGGGCAATGATAACAAAAAAGGTGGACACGTGAGTGAGGCATAAATGAGAATTAGGTTATAAAATAAAAGAGGAGAAGAAGTCAAAGGGACGTTATAAGTATTGTGAATATCTTGTCTATTGTCTCTCTGCATTTTTTCTCTCTGAGTTCTTTATTCTCTCTCTAAATTATTCTTCTTCCTATTAAATAGGCAAGTTGTTCATTCTCTTCTCCCATCTCTCTGCCTACTGTGATAATGGTTGAGTACTTCCTTTATTTATATTAAAATATCAAACTCGTATCAACTTATCCCTAAATGTATATTACTTGGGCACTTTCCTTTCTTTTTTGAAATCTATAATAATAAGTATCATAAACTTATCTCACCATTTTATCAATTTGTTATCATTTATCTCTTAAAAATATACTTGTGATATTAAAAAAAAAATTCAACCATATAATAATATTTCTTTCTTACATAAAATTCATTTAACAGAATTAATTTAAAGTAATTTTTAGTTAATATGTGATTCTTTAGCTGATAAATTATTTTTTAGTTAACAAACTAACTTCGGATAAGTTTTTAATTTATAAATTTTGAGTTAATAGTTTAATTTATAAATTATAAACATTTCAAAAAAAATAGTTGATAAATGTAAATAACAAAAAAAAAAAAACATAACTACATAAATTTTATTGTATAAATAAATTGTGTCTTTTTATAAAAAATATTATTATGTAATTATAATTTTAGCTTTTTAAAATATAATTAAGTATTTATCAAATTTTT
>Ga0209489_110446_pt1 | contig 10456 bp, 4 predicted proteins | sample SiratrowhiteBW_FD_187527 | JGI IMG/M metagenome (GOLD analysis project Ga0209489, IMG submission 187527) | Root nodule microbial communities of legume samples collected from California, USA - Siratro white BW (SPAdes) (version 2) | ecosystem: Host-associated > Plants > Roots > Nodule | place: USA...
ATATATATATATATATATATATATATATATATATATATATATATATATCGTGATAATAATGTTTAATTTTGATGTATTTTAATATTGACAGCTAATTAACATTCATCTTTAAGTATAGAATTTAATCATTATTAAAAAGTTAATAATTTTTATTATAAAGGAAAATCCATAATGAGAAATAAAGTAAAAAAAACTACATTATCATTGATTTTAATTAATTCTCTTAATTCATAGTTAAGGATTTTTAAATAGGTTGAGCATATCCATTTAACTCATCAAAACAAGTTGAGTGGATTAATTAGGTTATATAATTCAACTTTTCAACTCATGCAATTAAACATAGTCCATCCAAATAGATCAAGAGACAGGTTGAGCTACACAAAATTATTGTATTGAATTTTTATTTTGTTGGATATTTTAATAGATTGTTTGGTTAATATAGTTTTCTTAAACATAACATATTCAATTATTTAAACAAACAAGCAAGCAATAACTTTTATATTTATGGTATAGTAAATATGTGTAAAGATTAATGTAGGGATTGACCATAAAAAAAATTACATCAGTATCCAATATCAAATTCTCGTATATATAAATATGTTTATAAATATATATTAAACTTTTAATATTCAATATATATATATATATATATATATATATATATAAATATATATTATAATTTTAATATTATATATATATATATATATATATATATATATATATATATATTTGTATCCCCTGAAGCACGAGATACATGATAAATAAATCCAATTAGCTTTTGTTTCTTGAAAAGTTGCATCTAATTAATTACCAGTTGGTCCCTTCAACATTGTTAATGGATTACAGTTGAATGCAACATAATTAAGATTTTATATTATGATCTATCTATCTATATATATATATATATATATATATAAAGTATTTAAAGTCGAAAACCGTCCATGAGAATTAAGTAGTATTAACTACACTATCACAACAACTTTATATGTACCTAAATTTGCCTATGAACTTGACTTTCAAGAACAATCCCTTTTCTTTGTGTGTCAAAGCTCACCTTATTATGGTTGTTTGGTTGGTTTTCACTCACTATGAATGTGACTAGCACCTTTCTGGTGGGATTTCTCTTGAAAAAAGATGAAGATAATTTCAAACACGTAGTTGGTACATATTAAATTATCATTTATCTGTATATATTATAAAAGTTCTTTTAGTACCTTTTTGCTTATGATCACTTTTAAATTTTTCTTTTTTATAATTTTATTTTGCCTTTTTCCGTTTACAATCTTTATCTTTTTTAAACATTAACACTAAAATAAAGTTAATGATTCAATCTAATCAAATTAGTAGTAATAAAATACTAATAATAATAACAACTAAATAACACCTAAATATTACTGTATCATAAAAACATAATATTACAACTTTACAATACTAAAAACTAAAAATAAAACATTGTGTATTACAAATAAATGTCCAAATCAAATGTATTATAATTAATATATATGTATATGTGTGTGTAATAATATCGTATAAAATAGTATTAATGAAAATATTTGTTGAAAAAAAAAACAAATTTATAAATACTTTAGATTATTTTATCTTTTGAAAAAATAAAAGTAATGTTGTATCAAACACGTTTCATTAATACGTTTTGAGATAGGGTTTTTTTTTATCAACTTTTAACATTTTTATTTTATAGAATTTCGATCAATTTTTAATTCTTTATTTTCAAGGTGAATTTAATGGTTTATTTGGACTAAATAGTCTAGTTCACCCATTTTTTTAGTCTAATTTGTTTTTTTTTATATCCGTGGATTCTTTAAAAACCACATATATTTAATATAGGAAACAATTTTACTTGGTGCCGATAACTATAGCGAAATTATCTCCCTATTTAAATGCAAGTCGAAATCATTTGTTATACATTCTTGTTCTACACGCACTTGTTTAAGGTTTTCTCCTTGAAGAATCCCTAATTACTTGAACAAGTAAAAGGAATATTCAATTAATATAACGCATTTATTGCATTTGTGAATGTTTTATTGGCGACATAGTTTTATTTTTATGCCAATTTAATATTATCATAAAACACGTTAAAACATGTCTGTGGGAGACAAGAGAATATAGTAAGTAGAGGTTTTGGTAAATTTTTATAATTTTTTAACTTACATGAGGACCAAATTAGTTAAATTGAAAAAAAAAAGCAATAATATTATTCTATAGTAACAAGCCAAGCTTTTGGTAAACTTTTATTTCTACGCGTTTGATGTATTAGTGGAAACCTTCATGAAAAAAAGAATGAGAAAACGATGGAAATGTAACTTGTAAAGGTTATGGCCGACACATTGTGAAATGTGTTCTCCAATAAGACGGTGCTTAGAGTTTCTAAGAATCAATGTATTTGGTATGAATCATGTTCTCTTTAAATGTGGCTCAATATTTTACACATTTTTATTTATCTACCTTTTAAAATTTAAGATGAGTTTTATATGTTTGCTTTATTTTCCGTTCATATCTGTAGCATAAGTTAAGTGAATTTTTCATTTATATGATAATTAATATAATAATAATATTTTGAAAATTTAATTTGTTTTTTATTTTATTTTAATAACTAAAAGTTAAAAGTATGTATAATTAAAAATGACATGAAAATAATCTATTAAGAAGTAAGTTTAAATATAACGTGATATCATAAATTCAGTTTAAACTTATTTTGTAATATATATATATATATATATATATATATATATATATATATATATATATATATAATTGTTTTAGTGATGTTTGACAAGTTTATTGTGTTATTCATTATCGAATTATTATTGAATCACTCATAAATATATATAATTTTATGTTCAAATGTATATGTATCGACGTAAGAAAATATATTGTAAATCTCACATATTTTGGTAGCTCCATATATAAACTTTCTTAAACAATTTCCTGTATGAGAAACATTCTTTACTTACTCAAATTGTTATTAGGACTAATCAAGGTTTACAATAATCTCCAATAATATTACCTATATAATATAAAACTATTCTTTTAAGACATCAAGAAGACAAAAGAGTTCATTCTTATAAATCACAAAGTGACTCACAATATGTTAAAAATCTTATATTTATTAAAAATCAAATCAAATTATATATTTATAATATATAAGTGAAGATAAGCTTCAGCTAACAAATAATTTTATGAAGTTGAATTAAACTTAAACTCACTTCTTATTATAGAATAAAAATTTATCCTAATATTAAATTTATTATATCATGAGTAATTACTAATCCATATCTTCATAAATATCTAGTTTTACGATATTAATTCCAGTAAATTTATATATCATGAATAATTGGACTAATACATACCTTCAATATTAAATTCCAATAAATTTATCATGGGTAATTGGACTAATACATATCTTCATAAATATCTAGTTTTACGATATTAAATTCCATTCCAGCAGTAAAGAGCATATTGGAGATTCATATATCAACTTATAATATATTAGTAAAAACAAGCCTCATATAATAATAAATTTAGTTATATTTTTAAAAATTAATTACAACTATTTTCTATTAATGCAATTCTTCCCGTATTGTATTATAGTATATGATGAATATGATATATGTAAAACTTTTTATTTAAGTATTTAATACATATATATTTTTAGCGCAAATTTGGTAAGACATTTCTAATAGAAGCACAAGTGAATGAGCGTTTGCAATTTTGATTACTGAAATTCATTATACATATATACAAAATTCGACTCATATAACTGGGTTTAAAATGAGCTTCCCATTACCCAAAACTATTCCAGAAAAAAAAAAAAAAAATTCTTCACCGTACAGCACTAAAACCAGCATCTATATGCATTTTGGTATACATTGTATAGACGAGGTAGGAAATAAAAACTTTTTCAACTTTTTAATATTCCTAGCAAAAAGGAGAAAAAAGGTTGTTGAAAGAGTTAATGCACTTTAACAATATAAAAGCCTCATAAATCACCTAATAGGATAAGATAGAAACATATATAGGAAAACAACAAAATAACATAAGAAAAAATGTTTAGTATACACCGTAATTCCATAACAAAAATAACAATAAATTATAATGAGAACGTATAATTATAATAATAACTATAATAACATCAAGACAACAATTAGAATGATAATGACAAAAGAAAAAAATTTTAGTGATATTTGTGATAATGTAACGGCAGTTACAGTAATAAAGATGATAACTATAATAATAATAATAATAATAATAATAATATTGAAGGTGAAAAATTACAATAAAATTTTTCATATTAATTATGGAACTAATGGTGATGATTATTATAACATTCATATATGGTGGTAATTTAATTAAGTGATTGCTAAGTCAAATAAAATAATAATAATATTAATAAATGTGATATAAGTGATAACTATAAGGTCATGGAGTGACCAAAAATAATTAAAATTGAAATTATAGAAGAGATTATAAAGAATTAACAAAATTATAAATGATACTATTATAACATAGATAATAAATTTTATTTTTAAATTGAGTTTGAAATTTATTTTAAACTTTAGTTACAGTAATTTTAATTAATTAATTGGGTAATTTTAATTAATTAATTGAGTGATATTACTATTGACAATAACATATAACAACAAGATAAACTTTCAATTACATTACTAACTACCTGATAATATAGTCCGAGTAAATTAATTATAATTGTCTTCTAACTCAATAAACAATACACTACATTAATAAGAATGAATAAATTATAAAATAAAAAAATATAATAATAGAATTGTCTTATCCTATCTTTATTTTATAAAAACTTATCTAAAAATAAGTTTCTATTTTTATATAAAAATAATAATTATTTCTGTGATAAATAGAGACTTGTGTAAATTTGTGTTAGTAAAATGTTAGTTGTTAAATATTGAATTTAATCTTGAGTTGAGACAAGTCAATAAAAAAGGCCTTTATTTGTATTTATTTTTCTTTTTGCAAGTTTTTAGTGTTTTCTCGACAAATGAATTAAAGTTAAACTCATGATGATAAACCTTTTCAATTTTCAATTAGAAAATCAATACTAGTTTTACCTGATTTGTTGGAAGACTCATTAGTGCCATACGCAATTGAGATTTGTTTGCAAATTGATTGGATATGGTGATTTAAAATTCAAAACCGACCATGAGAATTAAGTAGTAGTATTAGTTATATGATCCATTATACTTCACAGAGGACTAGTGAAATTGTCTTCATATATACATGAACTTTGACTTCTGATTACATAATGTCAAAATTCATGGCTCAACTTTCTCTGAATATGACTCAACTTTTTAGTGCGATTTTCGATGGCTCAGGAATGCTAAAAAAGTTGAGGATTATTTCAAACACGTAAAAGATCATAATAATTATTTTGGAAAAAAAAAAGTAGAAACTGGAGTTTTATTCTTCTTCTCTTTTCACTGGCACTTATACCTATTGGCTATTTCTATAGTGGGGGGTAGGCAATGCAAAAGCACAATGACATGTATCGTGTATGGTCGGTTGGTATTTAATATTACTTCATCAAAGTTCAATGGAAATTATTTTACTACTGTTCCAATCAAAGTCTCCAAGGGGTAAGGATCAAATATCTACGTGTTATTTTTTATTCTTTGCATTTCAGTCACAACTTTTTTATTTTTCATATTTTCAACCTTATATAATATTTAGTGACGAGACTAAGTGATAGGCTAGAAGTTGTCGAAAACATACCAAATAGGAGCACCTTTACCTGGAGTAATACACAATAAAAAAATTATAATATTAGATCAACCATCAGCGGTGGCTTAAGGTCCAAATAAGTAAAGTTACTACTTTAGGCCTCAAAATTTCAAAGTCTTAAAAAAAAAATTAATATGCTTTAGGCCTCAAAGTCACGGCCCCAAAAAAATTTAATATGTTTTAGGCCTAAAGGCCTAAAAAAAAATTTAATACTCACATATTATTATAAAATAAAAAAAATATTTAATTTTAAAATTATACTAACAAAATTTTAATTAAAAATTTAAATATTTTAACTAACTGTAAGCTTACATTAGTGCTATAAATATATTATTTAATGGCTTTAAATTTACATTGGTACTATAAATACTATTTAATGAATAATATTCTTGAAACTTTCTTATAATAAATTAATAATATTAAAAAAAATTGAACAGTCAAGAAAAAAAATCTTTGTATCAAAACTTTCTAATTTATCTCTAAGAAAATTTGAACAGTCAAGGAATCTCTCATATCAAAACTTTCTAATTTATCTCTTTCCTATATTCTAACCCATTGATATCATCTCTCTTGATATGTTCTATCATTGTCTCACTCTTCTTCCACTTCTCTCCTTTTTTCTTCACTTATCTCAGTTCTTCCTATGTCTCTTTTGTTCCTTCCATAATATTATTTTAACTTGTTTTCAATTTAAAATTTCTTTCATTTCATATTTCATCATTCTATATTATGCATTTATGCACATGTCTTTACTTGGAGACTTTGAGCAATAGATTGATTGAGGAAGAGTTTGTGTTTACTTTAGCTCTTTTGAGGACATCAATATTAGGTAAATATAATATGAGATTGATCAATTGATTCTAATTTTTTAATTTTTATTTTTCATTATTGTTTAATTAATCTTAAAATAATTTGTGTAGATTTAAGAAAGACAAGTTACAAATTATATTTAAATACATATTAAAAGACAGGATCGAAAAATAAATATAATAACATAATAGGAGACCTGAGACTCTACGATCAAGATTATTGTCTTGACAAACATGATTTATCTTTTAACTATACTTATAAGTTATGTTCATAATGATATATATTATTTGCATTTAACTCGGGTAGTAAAAATTTACAATCAAAAGATATGTGTATTAATATGGTAATTGAACAATTAAAAAGTCTTCTTTCACTTTTTGAAACATATAGAAAAAATGGATTTGAAAATGCATTTATTTGAAATTGCTTTTGAAATGGATGTAGAGCCTAAGTGGTAAAAAAAATATTGAGAATGAAGTTATTAAATCACCTCAAGAGTCATTTAGAATTGATTATTTTTATTTTTTTTATATATTGTATATAGATAAAGCAATTGTCAAACTCTAAAATAGATTTGAACAATTTAAAATATATGAAAATATTTTTGATTTTTTGGTTTTTTATTCAGTATTAAAAATTTAAAGTTATTGGATTGTGTACTTTTGAAAGAAAAATGCTTAAATCTTGAAAAAGTATTTGAAACATGATAATTTATTAGATCTTGATGGCTTAAATTTATTTTCAGGATTAAATATCTTAAAGAAGGTTATAGGATTGGAAAATGATAAACCAATTGACATTCTTAATTATATAAAAAAGAATAAATTTTTTTCTAAATACATATATAACATATAGAATAATATAACAATTTCAGTATCAATTGCTTCAACTGAAATGAGTTTTTCAGAACTTAAACTAATAAAATCTTATTTAAGATCAATAATGTCAACAAAGATTAAATAGATTAGCTTTATTGTCTATTGAAAAAAGAGTTTTTATATAAAATTAATTATGATAATTTAATAGATAATTTTATATCACAAAAAGCTCAAAAAATAAATTTTAAATAAAAATATCATAATTATAATTATTTTATTAATTTAAAAAGACCTCATTTTTTTATTTGCTTTAGGCCTCCTAAAGCCTTGAGTCGCCACTGTCAACCATTGGCAGAGCATTATAGTGTCCACTACATCAAACAATACTTTTAATAGAATGTACAATAAAGAATTTGACCTATAAGATATTTGACTGTTTTGCAAATTTTTCATGTTCATTGTAATACATCATTATACTCATAATAATATTATTGGCATCTTCAAGCATAGCTGCTTACATATATAATTCACTTAGACAATTTTCGTTACGTTTGCTTTAAATATATCATACATATATCTCATAGGAATAATACATGTATCACATATAAATAAGGTAAATTATTTCTGGTCTTAGTTTTATTCTATATGTTTTATTTGGTTATAGTACTAGGAAAGGGAAGTATTTCATTAATCACTTCCTACCACACTCTTTTATATAAGAAGAACTTGTATATTTATTTTGATAATTTTGTTCATAATGTGAATTTATTTGAATAAATATTTTTTAAGGTGGCCACATCCTATGTGGTTTGTCTTTTATTTTATTTAACTTATGATTGGTGATGTTTTGGAGTGATTCTAAATTTAAAAAATAGAGTATTTTTCTATTAGGTGTATTATCTTATGAGTTAAGTCATAAGTAGTAATTTTTTATAGTTTTTTATCTTATGAAATTAAATGACACGAGATTCTTTTTAATTCCTAATATTTTTAATTTTTATCTTGTCAATAACATTAATTTTTATCTTGTCAATAACAAGTGGTGAGTTATCATCTAACTTATATAATTTGAGTCACACAAGTTGTTTTATAATTTCTAATATTTTCTTAAAAATATTATATATAATCTTTATTTTCTAACATGATCTGTAGTTTTGTTGTCTATAAAAACAAAATATATACTTTTTCAATTGTTTTTCTTAAAGTAGGACATATTTGCATCTTATTCCTTATTGTTTACATTCACATATTAATTTCCCTATTTTCTATTTTCTAAGGAAACCATATTTTTAAAGAATTATAATTTGATTGTAGGATACTTGGGTATCACATATAATACTTAGTCCCTTATTATATTAAAAAATGACCAACCATTGAGTAATACAACAATATTCCTAACTTTCATAAACCACCAGTCTAACATTCAAAGAATATATAAGTTAATCATACTAAATGGTAAAATTATTATCTTAATTAGTAAAGTAATATTCTATATTTTTTTTCTTTACTTGCAAACTTTCAATGGGGGATTGGGGTGAGAGGATGATCAACTAAATCCTCGTGAAAGCGAAAGATAATTTAAAATAAATGTTTTTATTTGTATTTTCTATTTGTACAAATTATTTCAAAAGCATAACGTTATTTTACGTGTTTTATTTTTCAATATTTATATAAAAAGTTGTAAAATATATTATACAAAAAAATCAACATTAAAAAACAAGAAAAAAATTCGACCTCAATCAAAATTGTCCTTGAAATATTGAGGAAGACAAATTTCTACTTATTTGCCTTTAAAAAATATGCTGGCAGAAAATATGGATGTCGAAAACCATCTTTTGGGATAATAAAAAGTTTAAAAACAGTGCCAATTAGTATAGTTTAATTTGAAAAATATTAAATACAGATTATGAAGTGCCTTCTGTGAAACTTATTTATATACGATGATAATTCTATTGTATTTGTTAAATTAGAACTACTTCAGCCTTATTAGAATATGAAGGCCCAATATATCGTCGCAAAACAAACACGATGGGCCGACATGGCCCATTAGGTCATAGCTACCTTACGTGTGATTATTTAATAGTTGAATTCTTTTTCATTCAAATTGTCTCACTTTAACAAGTGAGAATTATTTGCATCATGCTTTGTACTTGAAGACACCACAAATACTACTCTTTTAAAATAAGTTAAGATGAAATAAATATTTAAAAGAGAATAAAAAAAATTTTCTCTCATCTAAATTTTTCTTTTAATTTAGTCAAATTTAAAAAGAATTTTCCTAAAAAAAATTACTTTGACATCTTAGAATATCTCCAACAAACTGGATTTATAATCACTAATTTATCATATTAACTTATTCAGTTTAATGATGCAAAATTAATATCATTAATGTGAAAAATATTAAAATTAGAAACTGATATGACAAGTATAATTTGTTATGTATGTATCTGAACATAATAGTAATCTCTATTTTTTTCTAATGAATTAAGTTACTTAATCAAAATGTCAAACTTCAATCAACCACCCAATCTTGAAATTCAACATCTATTTTAAATTTCCCTTGTGTGGGTGGGTGTATTACAAAGCAACATCATCCATTCAAATCAACATGTTTAACTATAGAGGGTTGAAAATGCAACACATAAAAGAGATTCATAAACTAATAAAGAAAATAAAAATCTATTTAAATAAAAAAAAAAAGTTTAGCTTTTTAGATTTTTTTTTTCAACCACGGGATTTGGTTTGGATTGAAAGTAAATAATCCCATCAAATTGTTTATTATATTTAACTATAATATTTCATGTTTATAATTAATTAAAAAGCTAATAAATGCATATAAATATATATATATATATATATACATATATATATATACATATATATATATATATATATATATATATATATATATATATATATATATATATATATACATATATATATATATATATATATATATATATATATATCTTCAACATTATGGTATGATTATATTTTATTTTCAAAATATTTATATTTATTGAAATATGATAACAATTATTATTATTACTATTATAGTT
>Ga0209489_110453_pt1 | contig 10446 bp, 6 predicted proteins | sample SiratrowhiteBW_FD_187527 | JGI IMG/M metagenome (GOLD analysis project Ga0209489, IMG submission 187527) | Root nodule microbial communities of legume samples collected from California, USA - Siratro white BW (SPAdes) (version 2) | ecosystem: Host-associated > Plants > Roots > Nodule | place: USA...
AAAAAAAAAAAAAAAAAAAACAAAAAAATAAAAAAAAAAAAAAAAATAAATTTTTTTTTTAAAAAATTTCCTTTTTTTTTTTTTTTTTTTAAGATTCATCCATCCGAATGGAATTGGGTGTTGACTACTTAAATTTTACTATGATATTTTAGAAATTAAAATTTTGATATTATCAAGGTAAAAATTAAGTAAAGACAGAAATACTAATTTCGTCCGATTTGAAAAAGATAAAAAATAGACATTTCAAGCATTCAGATTTTAGCCTAAAATAAAAGAAAAGTGAGGTCGAAACCATTGCAAAGTAGAGGGTGACGCACCGTCACGTGCAGAAAATTAAAAGTGAGGTCGAGACCATTACCAAGTAGAGGGTCACGCACCGTCACGTGCTGAAAATATGAGGTCGAAACCTTAGACTGAGCCGAGAGGTTACGAACTACCAAGTGTTGAAAAGTTGAGGTCGAAACCTTAGACTGAGTCGAGAGGGTTACGAACTATCACGTAGTGCAAAGTAGAGGTTGAGACCTTAGATTGAGCCGAGAGGGTCATACCATTTCTTCTAAAAGGTTGAGATCTTGATGATATCGAGAGGGTCTCATACCATTATGAGGTTGTGACCTTGATAATATCAAGTGGATCACATACCATTACACACATACGAACAACATGTGATCGTCAAAATCTAGAAGAACACTTTTACAAGTGTGAATCTTAGTGAAGACCTCAGCAAAGCCGAGTGGGTTATAAATTGTTGAAAAGTCGAGATCATAACTATGTTGAGAGGATCACGAACCACTTTGAGTTGTTGAAAATAGATTGAAACTTGTAAGCAAACATTAGGTGAACGCCAAAATGAATTTTGAATTATGCATGCTTTGAGGCAAGTCCAGGAATGCATGAATTTATGCATACTTCTCTTTTTGCTATCCTTGTGATGAATGAGAGTGTACGAGATTGTATTTTCATTTTTGTTATGAGGGTGCAAGGACAAATGCATGAGAGTCTATTTTTCATTTTTGAATGAAAATACATGGAAGAATGCACAAGATTCTAAGAAAATGCATATACAAATGAATTAGACTCTATTTTCATTTTAAATGAGAATGCATCTATGAATACATCACACTCTGTGAAAATGCATGTACGAATGCATAAAACTCTGTTTTTCAGTCTTGAATGAGAATGCATGTATGAATGTATAAGACTCTATTTTTTCATTTTTGGATAAGAATGCATGTATAGATGCATTAGACTCTATGAAAATGCATGACATTTCATATTTTTATTTTTGCTATTTTTGTTGACATTTAGAATCAATTGTTTTCTTTGTCATCGTTGAATTCATTTGACATTGAAATTTTATTCTTGAAAATGAGGGGTGTTGCAAATCCTGATGTTATTGTTAAAATGAAAGCATTATTGACTTTTCCCTTTAAATCCTTTCAATGCATGTGCTTGAATCATAGGTGGATGAAATATGTGCGATAGAAAATTTAAGAGGTTTGAAGGAAATTGGGATGACACAACCCCAAATATGTTAACATTTGCATGCCCTCTTTAAGGGAAAATCCTATGCAAGGTATGCATACGAAGCAAGACTTCCCCAGTTTTGGTGCATTGGGTAAGGTTAGGTGAAAAATGGGTTGTATATTTCAATGGTAGAATGGATAACTAGGTTTGATGAAGACTAACTGATGCAACATCATATAGAGAAAATTTCATCCCCGAAAGGCAAAAACAAATGGAATCTTCCCCAATTTAGATGTGTAGGGAAGATGATGAGGTCTCAATGGAAGGTGACTTGGTTTTTGTAAGGTGTAGGGAGAGGATGGCCCCAATATAGGGTTTCTCTCAGTTGGTTTGCATTCGGTTGACTTGTTGGTTGCTAACAGAGGATTGTCTTCTGACAGGAGCTTTTCAAACAACTTTGTTTTTTTTTTCTCACTACTTTTTCTTCTACCGAGTTGTTAGTCATGTCCTTTTGTCACAGGGTTAAGCTTTGAAAATTATAACAATCAACCATCAATCAATATAGACTTTATTAGGCTTGTAACGTGGCTAAGGGTTGAAAGGTTGTCAAGAAAAGGATATGAAGGCCCAAAACTTATTTGTTGGGTTTTAAGATTTTTTTTAAACAAGAATCATCAGCTAGGCATTGCATTGGATCCAGTCAAAAGTTCTTTTATGAATATTCCGCTCTTCTCATTTTTATTTATTTTTGACTTCGTGATGACATTTTTGGCTGCAAATTCACATAATCTTTTGATAGATTTTTCATTTGATTTTTCAAGAGTCTTTGATGTACACCTTGACCAGAGTTTCATCTTTGTGATAATCCTTGCTTAGGGAATTTTTGAAAAGAAATAATTTTTTGGCTCAAAAAGGGTACAATGGATTTGTATTTTTTTTTTTGGTATAAAGAAACATGGCCACATATCTTTTCAAATGATGATTGTTTTATTTTCAAAAAGATTAACCCTGAGACAAAATTCAACGACTTCCAACACAAGCCATTTTTATCTTTTTTTTTTTTACTTTTGATTTTCTTTATTGTCCTTTCTTTTGCCTAGAATGCCCTTGCAAGTTTTCAATCTGGCGAACTTTCATTATTTTTTATCATGGAGATTGGAAATTAACCACTTGGCCAACCGAGAGAAACCTGGTGTTTCTGCCCCAGTGTGTTACCCTTGATTTGTTATTTCAGGTGATGGTGATAGCTACTCAGGCGAGTCCTTTTGTTTTGGGATTTTGGGGACGAGGAAGGACTTAGAGGATTTCAAGCAACATACATGCAAGTGTTTCATTGTAAATTGTCAGCTTTTCCTCTTATTAAGTTGAGAAAATGTAACATCCCTATCTTTTAATTTTTGTGATGTCATGAACTCAACGATTGTATCAAAGAAAACAATTAACTCAGTAATGTGATCACCCTTTTTTATTTTTATTTTTTGATTTGTTTATTTGACTTTATTCCCACGACACCCTTTAAGACCTGTCCCTGATTAGAGCAAACCAATATTTGTGAGTGATCCCTTGATATTTACCAACAAGCATGTGCTTTTCATTTTTATTTTTTTCTTATGTTTAACTCAAGATTTGATCTTGCTTGCAAATTTGTCACGTGAACATTTAATTGCCAAAAGTAATAAAAGCTTATAGTCTAAACATAAGTCACTGAAACGACAACATCTTGAAATGAAATGATTAAAGCAAAACATAAACTCCATGCCTTCTCAGGCTCTCCACAGGTGCAGCAACTTCCACCACCTGTTTGTGCAAACACTTCACTTCACATAGGAACTTGTTTGACACCTCCCGAACGAGGATTGTTCTTAACAGTAGGTGTATCTTCTTGAAAACTTAGCCATCCAACATCAAGCAAGGATTGTACCTTGCGTTTAAATGACAGACACCTTTCAGTGGAATGACCAGCAGTCCCACCATGATAATCACACTTAACATTTGCATCATAGCCTTTAGGCTATGGTGGCTGTAAGGGCTTCGAAGGACAAACCACTACTAAACCATTGTTAATGAGATTTGGCAAGAGTTCTGTATATGTCATAGGAATGGGCGTGAAATGAACAAAATTCTTTTCTTGATTAGGATTTCTCTATGGAGTCATGCTATGACCCTGACCTTGACCTTGATTGGAATTATTTTGCACAAGTGGTGGCTGATGGAAACCTTGTCGATGAGTATGATAGACTGACATGATGTTAGCAACGTATGAGGGTTGTTTTGTCAATAACGGATATTTTTGCTTATAATGAGGTGACACATGACTTCTCAAGGTTGTTGTTGCCTGAACTTCTCCTTCTTTATTTTCATAATCGAATCCAGGCTTCTTAGTGTTGGTGGCCGCGAGCGGGCCATGTGCAATTTTTCCGCTTTTCAACCCGAATTCAATTATGTCTCCAATGACAATGATGACAACAAAGCTAGAGGAAACACTGCCCAACATATGTTCATAGAAAGGAGATTGCAGGGTGTTTATGAACATAGCCATCATCTTTGTATCGTGTAATGGCGGCTTTACCGGAGCAGCCAATTCTCTCAATCCTTGGGCATACTCTTTGAAGGTTTCAAAACCTTTCTTTGACATATTCTGCAATTGCAACCTGTCAGGAGCCAAGTCAACATTGTATTTATACTGCTTTAGGAATGCATCCTCCAAGTCTCTCCATGAGCAAATGCGTGCTGGCTCAAGATGCATGTACCAATTCAAAGTCGTTGCAGCTAAACTATCCTGAAAGAAATGGACTAGTAGTTTTTCATCGCACGCATAGGCTGCCATCTTCCTACAGTACATTGTTAGGTGGCTTTTGGGACAAGAAGTTCCCTTATACTTTTCGAACTTTGACACTTTGAACTTATGAGGGATTGTTACATCCGGCACTAAGCACAAATCTATTGCCTCCCTAAATCTACCTTCTATGGCACTGAGCCTTTCTTCAAGGATTTGCAATTTGTTTTTTGCTTCCTCAGCCTCAAGGGATGCCCCTTGAACCAAAGTTTGAGTTGTAACCTTTGCTCGGAACCCTTCACCCACTAGTACTTGCAGAACTCTTAGCTGAGTGATCATTTGGGGTCTAGTGGAAGCAACCATCTTGACGGTATTCAGACATGTTGCGTTGGGATCTGAAATGTTAACAGGTATAGTGATTGTCACGTGCTCCTGCTCAGGTTATTCTCCAATAGTAGGAGTATAGCCCTGAGGCAAACCGCATTAGAGGGAATCCGATGTGAGTGACCTTGCTTTCTTGAACAACATGATTTTGGGCTTGTAGCCCCCCAGGGTGTGAGGTCAGAGGGCATGAGGATGTCGCTTCCTCATTTCTAACCACCGGAGTTTCGTTAACACTTTTCAAAGCAGCTAATGCTTCGAGTATCTGACTTATCTAGTCCTTGATCTGGTTGACATCAGCCTCAATCGCCTTTTATTTTTCACTCAACTCTTCCATCTTTTTTCGGTTTACGCGCGTTTTATAAGGGTGTCGTGGAAATCTTGTCGTTATTGCTTTTCTGAAATTCTCTTTTATTCAAAAGAATTAGATGAGAACAATATATGAAATGCAGGCTAATTCAGAAATTACAGAGTTGTGTGAATATTAAATATTATATTAATTTAACAAGGGTCTGGATTAGCAAAGTAACCTGAGTCATATATCAGAAAATTTTGGCTCTTACTGTTAGAAAATGTTTGGTCTTATTGAAAACTTTTTTCTCTAGAAACTGTAAAATGAATTCCTTTTCAATTCAACCCCTATATTAATTTCATGAATGCAAGACTAACTAATGTGATAACTTATAGATGAATGTTGTGTATGATGTAAAATGATAATCAAAGAAAAAAAAAATTATATACATGCTACCACGAATGTATGAATGAAGATGTATGTTTGTATGTACAATGTCAAGTGACATGCTATGCAGATGACAATGTAACCGACTAAAACATAATGGAATATTGGATACGAAAGCTTCTCAATTTTGTTGTCTCTTTGTTCTTATTGTTACTATTTTTTTTGAAGGGGAAAGAAATGTAAAATAAAAATTGATTATGTATATAGCTTTAATGAAGAAAGATAAAAGTCTAATAGAAATATATTTTTGCATTTTTTTTTCCTAAAATGGGAAATTAAACCAAATTTGCTTATAAAAATAAAAAAAAGAATAAAATAAATATTTATCTAATTTAGAAAAGAAAATAAAATCTTAAATTCAAACTAAAAGAATTTTTTTTAAAGAGAAAAGAAAAATAACCACGAAATTGAAAAATAAATAAAACTTAAATTTTTTTGTTAAAAACTTTCCTCTTTTTTTTTTTATAAAAAAAAGATTCATGCATCCGGACGAAATTGGGTATTGACAACTATAATGAAATAATTTTCAATAACATTATATTAACTTATGTTTTCTTCTTTTTTTACAGAGTAGAGTGACTTGGGCCCATCAGGATGAGTGGTAGATCAGGAAGGTCTATGAGTCGAAAGTCAGAAAAAGATTGTGACATTTTGACTGAGGCCAGGGCACACGGCTCACGACCTATGTGGATGGGTGAGGAAGCATTGGGTGGACTTTTGAGCTATTGGGATACCCGAAAGTTCAAAGAAAAATCATCTAAAAAAAATAATCGGTGTTCGACTCGGGGTGGAGCATTGTACTTGTCTGGTCTTCAATCACACTTGGATATAATCAAATTTTTTCTATAACAAATATTGTTTCTAATTATAAAAGTTTTGCAAGAATGTCAATATGGATGCCTAGTTGAACCTGATGAACTATTTTTGGCCACTCACACCAACAAGAAGGGTCCATAGGTTGACACTCGCTCATGTGAGACTTATGTAAGTTTTTTTAACAATTTTTTCTACATTACCTATATTTTTTATTATGATTTTCCATCATTTCAATCTCTAAATGCACTACAAAAAAAATCACTTTAGACAACGCTAAATAAAACCACAGGTATAAAAGTGTTGCCTAAACATAATAAAAGTAACGGTTTTACAAATGTGAACTATAAATTATTAAAAGCCACGGTTTTTAAACTGTTGATACTTTAGGCAACATTTATGTACATGTTGCCTATTAAAATGTGTGCTAAAAGGTTTAAATCGTGGCCTTACATCAAATTAAAAAAATTAAATTGCATAATTGCTTATTGCTGGTTTTAGTCTTTTATGAAAACTTTGTTGGCTCCCGCTCTCTGCTAAAACTTTCTTCCTGCGATTATCACTCCTCTTGTCAAAATAAAGGCCATCTCCCTTTCACTCTTTTGTTGGTTCTCTCTTTTAGTCCCGACTCTCGCTCTCACTCGGATATCGCACATCGCACATCTAGCTCGGTCCGTTCATTGCCGCGGTTCATTGTCGTCGTTCATTGCTGCCGTTCATTGCCGTTGTCTTCTAGCTTCTCACAGTTAGTCTTCTATCCCTTATTTCTCTTGTTTTTTCATGGTTTTTCTTTTGATTAGGTTAGGTATATAGTGTTTCTATGTTGTATTTTAAAGATTTTTAGATTTGGGGTTCTTAGATTTAGGTTAGGTATTGTGTGTTAGCAGATCTGCGAGCACAAGTAGCAGCAAATCAAAGAGGAATTGCTCTAGTTCAAGAGCTCATTGAGCAGTATGGTCTGAAAACTATTCAGGCTTACATGAATTACGTACAGCCTAATGCAGAAGCAACAATAAGAGAGATGTTTAAGTCAGTTGGTCATAGCCTTTCATCCAAGTCAAATGAACTTGCAACTATCGAAGAAGAGAACTACATGGATGATGGATCCATTATTCATTTGAAACTGAGCATTGACTCTAATAAGGGAGAAGTAATTTTTGATTTTGCTGAGACAAGTGCTGAAGTTTATGGTAATTGGAATGCACCAGAAGCTATAACAGCTGCATTTGTCATATATTGTGTTCGTTGTTTAGTGAATGTTGATATTCCTCTCAATCAAGGTTGTTTGGCTCCAGTGAAGATTCTTATCCCAGAGGGCTCATTTCTCTCTCCTAGTGATACTGCTGTTGTAGTAGGAGGTAATGTCCTTACATCACAGAGGATAACCGATGTTATATTCACTACATTTTAGCCTCTGCTTGTTCACAGGGATGTATGAATAATTTTACATTTGGAGATAATACCTTTGGTTACTATGAAACCATTGAAGGTGGAAGTGGAGCTGGTCCTACTTGGGATGAGACTAGTGTAGTATAGTGCCACATGACAAATACAAGAGTGACTGATCCTGAGATTTTTGAGCAAAGATATCCAGTGATTCTGCACAAGTTTGGACTTAGAGAAAATAGTGGTGGAGATAGATTTCATAAAGGAGGCGATGGTCTTCTTAGAGAAATAGAGTTTAGGTGCCTAGTAATTGTTAGCATTCTTTTTGAGAGGCATGTCCATGCACCAAGAGGGCTGAAGGGAGGGAAAGTGCTCGTGGAGCTAACTAATTTATAAGGAAAGATAAACGAAAGATTTATCTTGGTGGTAAGAATAAGTTAAGGTGCTTGCAGGGGAAGTTCTTCAAATTTTGACTCCTGGTGGTGGCGGATGGGGTTCTCCATTGTAAAGTTTCTTGTCTGTTGGATGAGAGAATTATAAGAGACAACTTCATGTTTGCTGTTTTAGTTACATGAATTGTAAGAAAAAACTTGTATTCTGTCCATGACAGACAAATAATAGCTTACATCCAAAGTTTCAATTTTGGACCAAGTGGATTCCAATTTTCATGTCATCTTGGGTAGCTAAAATACACCTGAAACAGAGTTTCTCAACAAAACAAAAATATCTTTTTGAACTCATTTTATTCTAGAATCTAAAGTATTTGCATCACATTATCAACTTGTGGTTTCATTCAATACTTCACAAAATTAAAATAGATACACTGGACTTAAGAGATATCAAGGCACGAAGTGTGATAGGAATAACTTTCATTTAATTATCGTGAAAAATGGTTCAAAGAACTTGGGTGCATTCTAAAATATTGTCAGGCATTCAGGATAATATTTTTGTAATACATGGGCAATTTCACATGTCACCTTTATTTATATATGTGACATATTAAAACCCTGAAAGTCAATCAACCAAACCATTTTTGTTCTTATTCTGGTGGAAGATTAAAAATAGCATTCTCCATGCAGTATACCAAATATTTAATTTGTCCTTTAGTTGAGTTTGAGTTCTGCACCCAAAAAAGAAAGAAAATAATTTGAAACATGGGTAACATTCCTCTACAAAAATAATAGCACTTTAATCAGTTATGTAGGCACAATCTATTAAATTAAATTTGGTCTCTATCTTAAAGTTGGAAGCATAAGAGTGTTTTCTGTTGGAAATAATGCAAGTCAAGTTTGGTCAATTTCAAGTATGGTATCAAAGCCTATGTAGTCTATAAATCGAGCCAACTGAATATGTTCAATCCTAAGTGTCGAATTCTACTTTAAATTGAATCCATTTATATAATATAGTATAAAAATTTATCTAGTCTTCAACATGGATCACCAACATATGTTGTCTTGCAAACTCACGCCCTAGATGTCAAGTCTTTGGGCATGAGTGGAACAGAATATTGGTAAAAATGAAACCTCACATGGTAGCTGGATAAAATAAGTTTGAATGCATCCCTGATTCGCATTCTTCCATTTACACTTGTTTTGACATCCGAATTAGATAAACATGTCATGCTAGAGGTTATATATATATATATATATATATATATATATATATATATATATATATATATATATATATAAAAATATATTATGAGTACCGTAACTAATAATAATGAAAGATTTCAAAAGCATTGATGAGGCTAAAGTTACCTTGAGGGCAATAGTCGGTGACATGGATGATAGTGGTCGCTTTCCTAGCATGACGAAATTTGCACCAAAATATGCATTTATAGTGGTAGTCATGGAAATGGCATTTCTCTCAAGATCTATTACACATAAATGACTTGTACCATGATCATGAATTTGATTCCACCTACAAAGACAATTAAGCAAAACTCAGAATTCTTTATTGCCACAAATAAGTATGCAGAGTTAAAAGTTAAAAAAAATTAGAAAAACAATATAACAGAGCTTCTAAAAAAGTCTTTTAACAAAATAAAAAAGAAATACAATTCTAGATATACATGGAGAGCTTAGTCAAGTTGGTCAAATGCCTAAAGTCAACCTTTATAAACTCTTTTACATCATTCTTCCCTCGTTACTGATTTGGACATTTGGTTAAGTTTTGATGTTGGATAGATTTGGTACTGTACTATCATTTTTAATTTATCTTTTTATTCTTGTTTTTTTGTTGCTTTACACTAAATGAAAAGGTTATGATGTGCTTTCAACACATGTTATGAAATTTTACAGACACTGCAAGGAGTAAGGACCAAGAAGATCATGCTATAATTGAAATTTGGTATGTCTCCTTATGTAGTTTGCAGTCTTGTTGTTTTGATCTAAAAGCATACACGTGTTTTAAGTAAAGAAGGTAGTGTAGTGGGATTACATTCATCTGCATCAACCCATGATCCATATGAGCAGGTATATATATTGAAACTTGTTTTGTTTTGTACTGTTGGAGGAATGAGTGTTAATTGATTTTCACATGTTAATTTGGACTTCTTTTGCTATTTGACTTTTACAGGTTAATCCTACAAATTTGGACATTGAACATGCTAATAAACTTGCTTTGTTTTTGTTGTTTTTTTTTTTTTTACAGCTTGAAGATAATGAAGACAATGAGGAGGATATTGGAGAAGAATGAATTGATTGTTATGTAGTACATGAACAATTTAGACATGATGTTTTTTTAACTAGGATTGTAGATTTAATTTTGATGACTTGATACTCATCATGTTTTAAGACAACTTTTTGATCATGTATGAAAAGTAGCATTGAAATGTTATTATGGATTCAATTATGTTTATTTTGATATATATATATATATA
>Ga0209489_110455_pt1 | contig 10445 bp, 4 predicted proteins | sample SiratrowhiteBW_FD_187527 | JGI IMG/M metagenome (GOLD analysis project Ga0209489, IMG submission 187527) | Root nodule microbial communities of legume samples collected from California, USA - Siratro white BW (SPAdes) (version 2) | ecosystem: Host-associated > Plants > Roots > Nodule | place: USA...
TTTTTTTTTTTTTTTTGGGGTTTTTTTTTTTTTCATATTAGGACAATTTACTTTTCGTATGACTCAAAACAAATAAAAAAAAAATAACAAAATTGGTAATAATGTAAACTATTACTTTTACAGCTGAACACAATTGTATTTAGACATGCTAGGCAAGCAGTTTAAACTTGAAATCATTTGAGAAAGACATAATTTTATTTAACTGATTAAATAAAATTGTGTCAGCACATACAAATTCAACTTTAAATTAAACTTATATTTACATGACACAACTTCTTTTTAAGTTAAATAAAATTGTACTCAGCTTGGTAATTAAATAATTTTTTCTTTATTTTAAATAATTAAGAGACAAGTTGTTTTATTAAAAAAAGGTTTTTAATGTACCAAGCATCTTAATTGAAAAATAAGATAAAATTGAAAAATACTTTGTTTAAATGGACCTAAATAAGAAAGAAAAAGTGAGTAGTCTTCTTTTTCTTTAATGTAATTTGGCATAAAACATTAGGATGACTAGCAGTTACAGCAAAAAGAGTATTATTTTTACAAAAATTGTTTTATGATTATTAATTTTAGTTTTTGCTTTATTTCATTATTGTTATTAAGAGTGTGATAAAAAAAGTATCCCCAGTAGTGCAAATAAAAATAATAGTTAAGTAACATTCTCTAGTGAAAAAAAAAACGCATTTCTAAAATTATAAATAGTATTATATAGGGCAATCATTTAAATTATTTATAATAATTAAAATGAACTAATTTAACTATTTTATATGGTCGTGATAAATTAGTTGTTTTACTTACCGTGATCTTTAATAGGCGATTTTTTACACACCCTTGTTTCTGGATTTTAATTGGTGACATTGAACGAGTTTGACTATTCATACCCACACTCACAAGTTTGATTATACTAGAAGGGTCTTCGGTCTTCCTCACATCTCAGTCAAATAATTATTAATAAAAACATTGAATCATTAGTATTAATATTTTAAAAAATTACAAAGTCAGTGTAAACATTTTAAGAAACGGGTTATTATTTTTCTTTGTTGGTTTTTCATTAATTAGTAAATAATTTGTATATTGTTAACTTGTAATTGAAGATTAAAAATATAAGTATTGGGATAAAAAAGAACATTTTAGAAATAACCATAGATACATTTTAAACGAAAACAGTATTTTCAAATCAACTATAAATTTTTAAAGTAATTAATAAACTGGGAGTATTTAAATATAAAAATAAATAATCTAAATAATAATTAGGTCACACATTATAATAATTATGCTATTAATCTTGTTAATATTTAAATTGTACGAGTTATTAAAACATAAATAAATATATTTTTGGTTTCTTTCATATGACGTTCACAAATTTGAAATTCTTTCTTTTAAACCTTTTATTTAAAAATATCTTCTTCTTTTTATGTCTCTTAGAAACTAAGATGATCACAAATTAGATATTAAAGTAGGCTATTTCTAAATTTAAAAACAAAAAAAAAATTACTTTTAAATAGGGTTTTTATTTGACTCCGCAAACTAAATCATCAAAATCAAAAAAACCGAACTGCTATTATAATTTTTTTATTAATTGAATTGACCAAACAAAAGTAAACATATATTAACGTAATTGTTTTATGATTATTGAAGTTATCATTTTGGAATATAATAATGTACTCGAACAACCAGGGCAACACATGTTTTTTTTAATATTTTGTAAAGCATGAACAAAAAGAAACATGTAAACATGTCGTGTCCTGCGCCTCTCATATATAACGTGTATAAGATAATTATATACTTTCTTTCTTATTTCAACTGTGTAATCTGGATTAGCAATTATTTTAATAACCTTTTTATTATTCGATTCTGTTTACTTTTGGACTGGATTTAGATTTTCCACAAAAAAAATAAAAAATTACTGCACTTTTAACATTTTAAAACATTTTTTTAGCGTTCAATTACATGGACCTGAACTAAATCAACTTCTTATTTATCAAGTTGTTTGGTTCAGATTTCACATGAAAAATGTTAACACTGAAATAAACTTGTTTGATTGATCCAGTTCATAATTTTTTTTAAAAGAAACTAAACTAAATAAACTATGATACTTTTATTTTTAAAAACTAAATACTAAGAGCAAATTTAAACTAGATTTTTAAAATTATTTCATCCATTTAATTATCATAACGTCAATCGTTTAATGTGTTGATGCATTATTTGTTCTCTTTATCAAGATTGTGATGGGGTGACAGGTTAAAAACTAGATAAAATTTAGAGATAGACTGAAAAGGAAAATGAGAAAATACTCTTAATGGAAAGTTCGTTCGGTTATTAATATAAGTGTGTGAAAAATAATTTATAAATTATAATTAATTTTAAATTATTGTTTAAATCTTAATTTATTTAAGACACGCATAGGATATTAATTACCTTTAAGTAAGGGATGAGGAATGAGAGTATAAATAACTATAGTGAAAAATAGTTTGTGCTTGTGAGATTGGACTGAGATGCATTCTCTGATTTCGAAAATATATAGCATGAGAGTGAAAATTTAGTGAGAAAAGGGGTGCCACTAGTAGATTGGAATATTATTCCTTGCTTTTCTAAAATTAGAAAAACCTCTGTCTTCACCTTCAAACCTCACGTTCATAGATACAGTAAATGTTAAAGTTAAATATTGGTTGGTGTTTGAAGTTAGTCTAATATTGTATATATAAAATTTAGAGTACATTTGCTTTACAATAGGATATGATTGTACTACATATATTTAGTTAATTGACATTCAACTTTTTACATTTTATCAATTACTTTTAAGATGATTGTGTGGTATAATAATAAAAAGTAACTTTTATACTGCATTAGAGAGAGGATACATGTTTAGATTTTATTTTGAGATTTTAAATTTCATACTTTAAGAAAAAATATATTTTACCTTTTTTACTTATTATTTGATTGAATATATATATATATATATATATATATATATATATATATATATATATATATATATATATATATATATATATATAAACAAATTGAGTTTGTGTTTTTATTTATTTATTTAAAGTAACACCGTTATTGGAAGATCTGATAGATTATTCAATTAATATTCTTCATATATCTTATTAATTTAATGTTATAAATATTTTTATTGATAAATATTAGTTATTAATATGATGCTTTGTCAGGGAAATTCGAGTTTACAATTTTTTTCTCTTCCATCTTTACCACCACAAACCGATATTGTATTCTTAGATCATCTAAAATACCAAAATTATATTTCAAGTGAATAAAAAAATAATAAAAATTAATTTTTTTAATTCATTAATACCAATTTAATTTGGATCGATCAGACAACAAAATTATCAAATAAATTTTTTTATGTTTTAATACTTTATTGGAAATAAAAATGTTGCTATAGTTAAAAAAAAAAAAGACAAAACTCTTAATATTATGAAAAAAAATTGTGTTATTTTAAAATATATATACTTTAAAACAACACAGTATATATTAGTTACAGATACATTGAGTAGGTGTGGGTCCGCACATAACATTTTTTATAGCCGACATCTCAAGTCTCGTCGACAATCACCACCACCTACGTCATGGGCGCCATCACCAGTTTAATTTACCAACGTTTCGCTCGTGTCAATTATTTTAAAAGTTCAAATATGAATAGTTTCTGGTAAACAACTTGTAATATGGAATCGTTAACAACACGACCTCAGCAATAGAAAATAAAAAGTTTATTGTATTATAAAATTTTTTGGACATTAATTTGTTTAAGAAAAAAAGTTGCTTTGAAATTATATTTTTATTTCGTTAGTTAAACTTTTATGAAATTTATATATAGAGACAAGAAAAGTTACTCCAGAAATAATTTAGAAGTAGTCATTTTAATTATCTTATTTTGTTTAAAATTAATCTAATAGTTACAATAAAAAACAATTTCTAATCATTACATTATCAGAAAATAAAAAATATCAAGAAAATTAACCGTTTAAAAAATATTTTGAAAGTAGTTTGATTTGGTATAATTGAAATTTTAGTTTACAATATTCCTTTCATATAATTAAATTTAGAAAATGTAAATTACTTAAATATTTTCAGTTCTTGACATGATAATCATGACTAACTTTGTGTATGAAATTTTTGGTATTGATGATGATTAAACTTTAAATAATATAAATTAAGTACAATTTATTAGATTTTTCACATTAATTAGAGATAATACTTTAAAATAGTATATAAGTGAAGTTAAATACATAGACAAATCACATAAAAGCACCAAAGGACAACGGAGGCAAATGGTAGAAGAGAATAATAAAGTCAAAAATGATAGGGTTAATGCAAACATGAATATCTTTTTTAGGGCACAAAAACTCAAGACTTGAACCCATGTCTTTCAAGTGAGAGCCAAGTATCCTAACCAACTAAACTACAATGGAATGATGAGAATATTGGAATAACATATTATTTATATTTACAAACGCGGTTGTTAATAAACAACCGCATTTCTATGTTATATTTTCTATCGCGGTTGTACAACCGCATTTGTATCTTCAATACTTTTTATCGCGGTTGAATCAATCGCGGTCGTACAACCGCGCTTGTAAATTTTATACAACCGCGATTAAATGTCTTTTTTCTACTAGTGAATATATAAAATGAAGGAAGATACACTGTTTTCACAAGAATTTTACATTTGTTTAAGATTATACTCAGTGTAACTAAAAGCAAAACAAGTACAAAAATGAAATTTAGGTTGAACATTAAATAATCCATACTAATTAAACTTATCATTTAAGTGTTATAAAATTGTTTTAATTTGAGTTGGGTCACTTCTAACAAAATTATGAATGTAACCTAACAAAATTTAAGTTGAATTAAGTCACATTAGATTATCATAACTCTATTCAATAAATACTCCTCTTTATATAATTTTGATAAATAGATAATAATTTAATAGTAAATATAATAATACTTTACGTTGTATGGAGATTAACCAATTTAAATATTTAACCATTTCACCTGTTATTTAAAAAATACATAAGAAGTTTTGTAGAAAAATAATTTTAAGTATAAAAATTAAATAATATATTGAAAATTTGTACAGTATACTTTAATATCCTTAGTTGTTTTTTAATTAATACAATATGAAATTAACACATGACTAAATAACAGAATATTGGTGTATTATTAAACATAATGCGGTGATTGACCTAACTGACAGCACTCAGAGTCATCCATATTGGACGCTTGACGTGCAGGAATTCTATTGGGCAGTTTACAAGCCCTCAAAGAAAAGAATAAGCCATGCCCTATCCTCTTCTTCATTCGGCCATTCTATTTGCAGAAGAATATTCATTAGGGTGAAACAACCACTAATGATTTCCACGTGCATTAATTAGTTACAGTATCATAGTAGTTATCATCACTATATATGTATTTTAAACAAAGATCACCTGTTTCTTAAATTTACATCACACTAACTTTAATGCTTGTTTTATATATTTTGTAAGTACTTGCATAATAGCATGCAAAGTGTTATTCCCCCTTTACAATTAAAAGTTATTTTTTAAGCTTATTGGTATTACAACATCTCGACTAAAGTAATCTTATTTAAACTTTTTTATTTAGTTAAATAAGATTGTTTTTAATTAATTATTTGTATATTATTAAATGAGAGACTTGACATTGAACTTTCATAAAAGTTTTTAAAAGAACAATAGTTTTGATACAAAGAAAAAATTTATAATTATGTGATAAATGGAGTATTTCATACAATAATAAAAAAACATTGCGGGTAATAAAAAAAAGATGAAGCTGATAGATGTTTTTCAATCAGCAAAGTTGAAAATCAATCCCATAATAATGCTGACATAACATGAAGATGAAAATGTTAATAAGTAGTATTTGAGTCTCTTTTTTTAACATCATAAATAGAAAGTCATTAAAATAAGATTTTCGAATAGATCATAACTATAAAATCTTAGAAAAAATAAATATAATACTATTTTTTCTATAAAATAACAATACAGTAACGAAGTGGGTTGGATATAAAATATGCATATTTTTACTCATTATTATAAAATTGTGGATAGCTCGATAAGAATATATATGCTTATTCGTTCACCAACTTTCTTTTCATTCCCTTTTTACTCCATTGTTTTGTTCTATATTCCTTTTGGTACAACAGATAAATAATAAAAAAATAACAAGAGAAAAAAATTATCCTTATTTTTTTTTTTGCGAACAAAACATATTGTATAAAGTGTTTAGTTTAAATTTTTCATTACGATTTTTGTAAAGGTTTTTATAGTGTCTTCTACCTATGAAGAAAGAAAAAAAAAGTATTTTTAATGTGTCTATTTTTAAAAAATAAAATATTATTTTTTTAAATTTTTTTAAAACCAAATAACCTATATTACTACCTTGTTTTTTCTTCTCGCTTCTGAACATATCGGTACTTCTTCTTCATTTTTCATTCAACATCGACTACTTATATTATTTTTTCACCTATTTATTTTATGTCTCTCTTTCTTCGTTTAACCCGAAGCTATCTCATTTTGGAATGCATCATTGGATTTGGAACTAATTTCTTATAACAATCAGTCAAATACATATAACTTTGGGTAAAAAAATAGGTTGAATTCGTCTAAATTGTACAGGATTAGAATTTAACTTAATTTTTAAAACTACGGTTTGAACTCAATTAAATCATTTGGATTCTAAAGAGTTGATCTAACGGTAAATAAAGAATTGTTTCATCGTTTCCAAGAAATTTAAATAAATAGTAAAATCATGTTTAAATAGGTCATCGTTATAGCTTTAGCAATTTAAAATAAAAAGAAGTTATAATCACGTTTAAAAAAATGCAATTTACTTTTAAAATGAGAAAAAGGAAAAGAGATGCTCTTTGTCAAAGGAGGTTGGTACTTCAAGAAGGCTGGATCAAAGGAAGAAAATAACAGTAACACATGAGAGACGACGCCGACGGCTATTACCATGTCACCGAACAGTGATTAATTTTTATCGTCTCAAACGATAAAAATCTTAATTTTTCTTTTCTTTTTCTTCTACTGTTTAGGCTTCACACGTGTTATGTGGTGGTATAAACACTTTATTTGGTCGGCCAGCAGCCAGATAAATACAGCATTATTCTTAAATTAAAAAGTCAATGCTACCAATGGGGCAAATTGTTCACCATTGAGCATGAGTTTTGACCAGCCATAACCATTTTCTTCAGTTTTTATTTTCTTTAATGGACATTTATGTTAGAAACTTACATACACAGTTTAAAAATAAATTATCAAACCTACCCATCCTAACTACTAAAGGCATTAGTAGTAATAATAATAAATCTGATGGTTATTCATTCTTGAAATATTTTTTTTTTACTTAAAAATGTATTATTTCATTTTAAGATGTGCAAGATATCATAAATATTTTTTAACCACGTATTTTTAAGCAATAGAGATAATTTTAATACTCTCCATCGAAAAATATAATACACATACCGGTTTAAATTAATTTGATGAAAATACAATGTAGTCAACTTTAAACTGTGTAATTAATTTGATCAAATAATGTGGTCAACCTTAAATCAAATAAACCTGCGTGACTGTGTCTATCGGGTTTGCCCTAGAAATTACGTTTGGAGTGGGAGGAATTCAGGTTGAACGCTAAGTTAAAGTGTTTATCAAAAAATTGTTACTTTTGAAAGTGAATTGGGATGGGTAAAATTAATTTTAAGCAATTTTTTTGGTTGAATAAAATTAATAATAAAAAGTGTTATCTATAAAAAAAAATAAAGGGTAAAAGTGGTATTCCATTGGTGTTGTGAGGATAAGGATGGAAAGAAGCAAGTTGAAGAAGATAAGGAGTGGTAAAGCTGGCAAGTAGCTAATTCCCCATGTGCATTTAATGTTTCACTTAGATCTTCTGTTCATGTTTTGTCTCTTGTACGTGTTGACGACTGGATAAAGGGAATCTCAGAGCTTTCATCTTTGGAATAGTCATCGCACGCTCTTTCTCTCTCTTCAACGGAGGCTCTACTTTTTTGCGTGTTTTGACTTTGCCACATTTCGCACTCCACTCTTCTATATAAACCACCCCTTCTCCCACTCATTTCTCAACTCCAAAACTTTTCAAACCCTCACAAAGCATTCACAAAACACAACCTTCTTCAATTCTTTTCCCATCTCATAAAGGTTAGATCGCCATGGACAACGAGATCGATGTTCCTTCGTTCTTCCTCTGCCCCATTTCCTTAGAAATCATGAAGGACCCGGTGACGGTTTCAACGGGCATCACCTACGACCGTGAAAGCATCGAAACGTGGCTGTTTTGTAAGAAAAATACCACATGCCCCATCACCAAACAACCCTTGTTAGATTACACCGATCTCACCCCTAACCACACTCTTCGGAGACTCATCCAAGCCTGGTGTACCATGAACGCTTCTCACGGCATCGAAAGGATCCCAACTCCAAAGCCTCCCGTTAACAAGACTCAGATTTCCAAGCTTCTCAAAGATGCTTCTCACTCCCCTCTCGTATGCCTCCGAAGACTCAAATCGATCGCTTCCGGAAGCGAGACAAATAAGCGATGCATGGAAGCTGCGGGTGCTGTTGAGTTCCTAGCCTCGATTGTAGTGAACAACAACAACAGTAACAACGATTCTTCAAATGGGGCTGACCCAAATGATGGATCTGGATTCGAGTTGAAAACAAATGCTAGCGATGAAGCATTGAGCCTGCTTCACACTCTTGATTTATCTGAACAAGGGTTGAAGGCTCTTCTTAGCTTCAGAAACGGCGAGTTTATTGAGTCTTTGACAAGAGTCATGCAGAAGGGGTTCTTTGAGTCACGCGCTTATGCAGTTTTCTTGTTGAAATCTATGTCTCAAGTGGCTGATCCAGTGCAAATGTTGCATCTAAGACAAGAGCTTTTCGGGGAACTAGTACAAGTCTTGAAGGATCAGATTTCAACAAAGACATCAAAGGATATTCTTCAAACCTTAATCCACTTCTCTCCTTGGGGGAGGAACAGGATCAAGGCTGTGGAAGCCGGAACCGTTCCTGTTTTGATAGAGCTTCTTCTGGATTGCAAGGATAGAAAGCCTTGTGAGATGGTGCTGGTGCTGTTAGAGATACTGTGCCAGTGTGCCGAGGGAAGAGCAGAACTATTGAGTCACGGAGCAGGTCTTGCCATTGTTTCAAAGAAGATTCTAAGAGTTTCGACATTGGCGAATGATAGGGCTGTTAGGATTCTTCTTTGTGTTTCCAAATTCTCTGCGACTCCACATGTTCTTCAAGAGATGCTGAAACTTGGTGTCGTGGCGAAACTGTGCTTGGTGCTTCAGGTGGATAGCGGAAACAAGGCCAAGGAAAAGGCAAGAGAGATACTCAAATTGCATGCTCGGGTGTGGAAAAACACTCCATGCGTACCCAACAATTTGCTTTCTTCATACCCGGTTTATGCGTGAAACGATCGATAGAGAATTTTGAACCGTGTATACCTCTTTTAGAATTTTTTTTATGTACAGAATTATTTGGAAAGGACACAACACAATTAGGTTCAAGTTATAAATATTAGCAGCAAACTATAGATTGATTGCCCACAAAAAATATAGGTGGGTAACGATTTAGGTTTTGCTTTGTGTTTCCTCACAATTGTGTAACGAATTTTTTGTTTTTGCTAAACTGACACACAAATACCGATTTTGCTCCAGATTTTTATAGTTCATCTCTCTCTCCCTCTCCCTTTACATTCATTTGCTCGAATTTGATTGAAATGCTCAAACTGAATTTAAAGCTATATCAGGCATATCTTAATAGAAGAAAAAATATCACATAATAAAAAATGGAGCACGAAGTAACCTCGTTCTTCTTCACATACTTCCCTAGCTAATAGCTATGATGAATACCATATGTGGATAATCTTCCGAAGATGGAAAAGTGTTTGAGAAGTGTTTATATCAAAAAGTTTATATCGGAGAGGACAGAAGTTGAATTTTGTTAGATTTGAAGGGGTCAGAAACGTAAATGAACTACTGAAAAGAATCACAAATTACATAAAAAAAATTATATATTAATAAAATTTATATTATATAATGTTAGCATTACTTATAGATTTACATCAAGAATATAGAATATTACATACAGATGAAGATTTCATTCATATTTAATATAAATATTTAGATAATTATTAATATTATTAATATTGTTATAAATATTACTATTAATATTAATAATAGTATTATTGTTATTTATCATTATTACTAATATTATAAATATTATTATTAATATTGTTAATAATATTATTAACATTAATAATATTATTATTAATATTATTCATCTTATTATTAATATTTTTGTTAATACTGTTATTATTATTAATAATATTACTAATATTATTATGATTATTATTAATATTATTATTATTACTATTAT
>Ga0209489_110456_pt1 | contig 10444 bp, 14 predicted proteins | sample SiratrowhiteBW_FD_187527 | JGI IMG/M metagenome (GOLD analysis project Ga0209489, IMG submission 187527) | Root nodule microbial communities of legume samples collected from California, USA - Siratro white BW (SPAdes) (version 2) | ecosystem: Host-associated > Plants > Roots > Nodule | place...
TTTTATTTATTATTATTGTTATTAATATTTATTTATTTTTATTTTTTTAACCAAATTTTTAACAGACTGATTTCTTACTATATATATTTTTTTATGAATTTTATTTTAAAACTTTATTCATTGAATATAATAGGACCAAAGTCTCTTTTTTTTTATTATTTAAATGATAATAATATAACAAAACTAGATATCAACCCTTTTATTTTAATTTTTGTATTTATTTTATAATCTGAATTAATTTACTTGTCCGGACGAAATTAGGTGTTGACAAGACAGAGGCACACTTATCATATATAGCAGCCCAATCCCTCTTTGCACTGTGTGATTTTAGAAGCTTTTGAAGATATTCAACAATAACCCTCAAATTTTTCAGATCAATTTCAATAAGATCCTTGAGTCTAGGCCTCTGCATTTTAATAACAACCTTCCGCCCCTTTCATCTTGCACGATGACTTTGACCAAGAGTTGTAGTAGCTATTGGTTCATAGTCAAACTGATCAAATATATCACCTTAAGGAGATCTATTTTCTTCTGCAACAATAGCTACAAAGGTCTCTGAAGGAAATGAAGCAATTTGATCCAGAAGTTTAAACAACTGGTCAACATATTCTTGAGGAAAAATGTCCACCCTTGTAGAGAACAGCGGTGGAGAGAGAAAACACCCTAACCCATCAAATAGGCTCCGATCAGGATGGCAGAGGCAGAACCCAAATGAGGTAACCACGTCGAATCGAGCGATAGTAATCGCCACCGGCAACAGTGCCTACTCGTCGTCATGCACGACGAACGGTGGCAATAGTGATAAAACTGAGAGAGACACGTGGAGACCCATTGGAGCTTCGATTGTCGCGATCTCTGTAGCATGGTGATTGCATGACAAAGGTGACTTACTCAGTGATGTCGCCAGCGCAAACGACGGCGGCGGTTGAAGGAACGACGGTAGCAGCTGAGGGGATGACGACAGCGACAACGGTAGTGAAGACGGCGACGGCAGTTGAGGGGACGACGACAGGGACAGCGACAACGACGGTGGTGGCAGCGGCGGCAGTAGCAGCGGGGATGAGGACGACAAAGCAACAACGTAAGTGGCTGCAGAACACTTCGATTTTCTTTCAATCTAGCGAACCTTTCAAACACAAGTTTCCTCTCCTTCCCTCCAAACCTCTGAATTAAAGCCATAGAAAACTCATTACAAGAAGATTTTTTGGAATTCTTCCTCCAAAACTTGCACCAATGGTTTGGATGGAACACTACCTTCAATTTCTCCATGGTAGACACATGATGTACCGCAAGGAATTTTTCAGCTCTTGAACCCCAACCTTGTGAATCAACACCTTCAAGAACAGGTAATTCCACTCTTCTCATGCACGGTTTCAACCCCCCTTCTTCCTCCTTCTCCTCTGAATTATTCTCCTGAACATTCTCCTGAACAATTCTTTCTTCTCTTTTCAACTCCTCAATTTTTGAATTTTATTTTTCTTCAGAACCCTTAACACTATTTTGGAGGTCTTGCAACTTTTCTTTGGTCTCTTTGATGATCATGAAACTTTCTTTCATATCAGTTGCTTCAACCTTCGTATTAACAACATAATCTTTCCCTCTTTCAACCCTCTTGTCACTTTTCCTGACATCTTTCAACATTTATTTGATTTCTTTAAAGTCCAGTAAAATTGTTGCAAAGTCTGTTTTCAAATCTGCAATAAGTTGCTCCTGTTCACTGGCCCACTTCTCCAAAGCGCCCATATGGTCTTCCATTTCTCCCATTCTTGAATGCTTCCCCGATCAAAGATCCAGCAGTTTCCACCCACACTTGGATCCGACAGGTCGGACCAATTGTTTGGAACCAAAGAATTACACACCCCGAAAATAACAAAGAAAATGGAAAAACAGTAGAATTTCTAAAAGAAAGCTCGTATACAATTCTATAGCAGAAGTTTACACAAAATTTACAAACGAAGCACTCTTCCGTTCACACAGGAATACCCTGTCAACAATCAACCCCCCAAAAGTCCCTTCCTCCTAACCCAGTTGGTCTTTAAATAGACCCATCCATCCTAACAAGCAAAACTGCCCTGCACTCTTTTTATTTAATTTTCTCCTAACATAAACTTTTCATCTTTTCGCATTTCCTATTAGTCTAACAGTCGACTTGCAAGGAAAGTCTTTCAAATAATACTCATGATTATCTAGTACGAGACTTCACGCTTACATTTGTTGTTAGTTGAAAGCGTCATCTAACTTTGTTGAATTGCTTTAAATAATTTCATCAAATATTTAAGGTCATACTTTAATCAAGATTTTAAGACTATCAGATGTCTCTAGTCTTAACAATATTGAGGTATAGGAAGAAAAATAAACATGAAAACTGTACAGTATCTACTGTGTCCTTGATGCTCATCACACGATTAATACAACATTGTTATGGACAAAATTAGAAGCAAAACGCAAAATTTATATTTCTCCAGGTGAAACAAAGTGGCTGCAAGCAGGCTTCAAAATTGCTTGCAAATTAAACTTGGGAAAAGTTGTTGGCAGATGATGTCGAGTATGCTGTGAGATTCATAAAATCGATGTTGACTTTCCCTATCAAAGTTTGTTGCATTCTCCTTAACCAGTTTTGAACCACGGATCTCTACAAACTAGAGAAAAAATTTACTACTGAGAAGCAATCTAAAAAAAATGACACCCAACAATATACATTTATGATGAAGGTTGAATTGGTCAAAAAGTAATTTTAAAAGAGTTAATTTTCTTCCTCACCCTTTATTTTCTTTGAATATAATGGTGCTAAATAACATCAGATAAAAAATAAAAATAAAGAGTGAGGGTGAAAAATAACTTTTTTAAAGTTACACAGAGTATGATTAGAGTATCATTTTGCCCACCACATATCAGTCCATGTCCTTCTATCTGTCAATTTAACAATAAAGAAGTCCCTTCTATGCCAACTATGTCTGCGAACTATCATGGACTCAAGCGTATCAGAAATACTCAATTGCTATTTTTATTACAAATTAAGCATCACATGAAACTTTGTTCAAGTTATTTGGTGACCATGACAGTCATGAATAATATGATTTTTTTGAACAGCTGAATGAAAACAAATGAACTAAAAAACTTATTAGCAAGATTGAGCATAACAAAGATGTATTAAGAAGATAAACAGGATATCATCAAAACAAAAAGGCAAGACAGACAGAGAAGGAAAATGAAAACATTGATTAGTAAACCTAAAATAGTGTAAGTCATCGTTATGGTGAAAGGCTTAAATCAAAATGGTCATACACAAAGGCAAAAAACATTATACCAAACAAATGGACACAAAGCAATAGTACAAATAAAGAGGAAAGGCAAATTACTATCTTGAAGCATGTGATTTAATCCTTGGCATTTGCCAAGGGATATTTTAATCCCTAATATTTTAAATGTGCATTGACCATTCTTTTAATCCCTAATATTTTAAATGTGCATTGACCATTCTTTATTTTTGAAACATGTGGATACATCTACCACTATTATTCTTGTCTATGTGGATGATATTGTACTAATTGGAAACAATTCTGAGGAAATTACTCACATCACCATGCTGTTAGACCAAGATTTCAAAATCAAGAATTTAGGTGACCTTACCTATTTTCTAGGATTTGAAGTAGCTAGGAATAGAACTGAAATTCACCTCTGTCAAAGAAAGTACACCTTAGATCTTCTTCAGGAAGCTGGCATGATAGATTGTGCTCCTATGCCTACACCAATGGTTCACTCTACTCCTCTTTCGGCTGAACAAGGCACACAATTAAATGAAAATGATTGCACAACATATAGAAGACTTATTGGACGACTCATATACTTAACTAACACCAAACCTGACATTTCCTTCTCTGTTAATAAACTCAGTCAATACGTATATGCACCTACCACTGTTCATCAACGTGTTGCACATCGCATCTTGAGATACTTGAAGCTAGCTCCCTGGTCTGGCATTTTCTTTCACAACGACAATCTCATGCAAGTTGAAGCATACAGTGATTCCGACTGGGCTACGGGCTCTGAAACCAGGAGATCCACCACAGGTTCTTCCATATATCTGGGTAACTCTCTCATATCTTGGAAATCAAAGAAACAACAAACTATATCAAGAAACTCCTCTAAGGTCAAATATCTTGCCCTTGCAGTAACTACATGTGAGATCCAATGGCTTATCTATCTCCTCCAAGACCTTCAATTGCATCATTATAAACCAGCTCTTCTCTATTGTGACAACCAATCTGCCATTCAAATCATCTCAAATCAAGTATTTCATGAAAGAATAAAACACATAGAGATTGACAGCCATGTAGTTCGTGAAAAGTTGAACAATAGTCTCATCAAATTGCTTCCTATATCCTCTTCCATGCAAGCTGCAGACATATTCATGTCGCAACCAGAATCGTGACGGGGACGGCAATTCAAAAAAAAGTTAATAAGCTTTGAAAACAAAGGAGTCACCACCATAGTTTTTATGGAAAACTATGGAAAAATCGAAAACAGATAAGGTAAGTATGTGAAAATCAGATTTAGGGTCCGGGAGTCGGTTACATGTGGGGAAGGTGTTAGCACTCCCATAGCACCCGTTGTAAGACGGTACCTTTAATTAAATAAGTAAAATGAGTATGATTTTCAAAATGTTTATTTTCCAAAAAGAGGCAAAATGCAGATAAAACAAACAAAAATATTTTTTTATTTTTTATGGCCCGACAAGGTTTGACCTTGCTCCTACGTATTTCCATCAATGATGGAAAATCAGGGTTACGTAGTTCTTTGTTAAAAATTTGTTGATGTGTTTTGATATTTTTTTAGTTTTTGGAAGTTTTGTTATATTTTTATATTTTTGAAAATTTGGTATTTTTATATTTTTGAAAATTAGATGTTTTTTTTTATATATTTTAAGGAGAAAAACTCGTATTAGACATGCTTGACGTGTACGGTCATTTGAAATCTAAACAAAATAATGAAACTTTTTCGAATTAAACTCAGCATGACGCGAGCGGTCATTTAGACATTTAATCAAAATTTATTTACAAGTATTTTTTTAAAAAAAATGATATAAAGATGAAACAAAATAACAATAATGTTTAACAAATAAAACCATGACTATGTTTATTATGGAGCCACTCTCTTACTCATTATTCTCTTTTTTTTTTATTTTCAATTTACTCTCTTTTCTAAGGCTATTTAAATAATCCATTGCAGCAGTGCCTTATTTAATCAACTTTCCCTTTTCGCAATCCATTCAATGCCAAAAACCATGTTGTTTGCTTTTTAATATTATTCAATTCATCTCTTTTTTATTACTTAGTACCGCATAAATGAAATGGCCAATCATACAAAGCCAACTAACACTTCACTTTCTTATTTCACTTAATTTATTATTTCTTTATTTCATTCACTTACGTCACTCTCTACACCTCTTTTTATTCATTACATTCTCTTTTTCTTTTAATTCTTTTATGTAAAAAGCAAAAAGCAAAAACCTCCCATTCACTACCCAATTGCATCCTGTGTCACATTAATTCCATTGTTGCTTCGTTCCCTTTTTTATTTTCACACGGACTTATTTTTCTCTTTTTTCTTTATACTCCAAACTTATAAACTAAATGGGCCAAATCTGAACCAAGCCCAAACATGCCTTTTTCAATTTAACCTAATTAAGCTAGTAGCGAACAGATTAAAGAAATGAAGAGGGCAGCGGTGCCTCTTCATCCTTCTCTCTCTTCTTCACTAAAAATCAAATCACTCAAGCCCTAACCTAATACAAGTAAAAACAGTGGCGGCTTGATGACGATTGTGAATGGCGACAAGGGTGGCAGAATGTAGAGAGAGTGGTGGCGATCGCCTACACGCGGCAGTGGCGGAGGAGTTGATTAGTGCTTTTTTTCTTTTCCTATTTTATGTTCTTTAGAGGCACGGTGGCTTATCGGGAAGCGTAGGGTGGATTTGGATGGCGGTTTTGGGGGTGACTCGCGACGGTGGCTGTGGAGAAGGCGCGCGACGGACGGAGGGGCTGTTTTATGGTGGAGAAAAATAAAGGAACGGAAAAGGCACGGTGGTGATAGGGAGACAAAGGGGAGGTGTTGTTTTGGTTGTTGAGGGTGAAATAATTCATGAAAATGAGATTGAGTGAAAGGTCAGTGGAAAATGAGTCCTCTGGGGATTGGGGCTTTGTAGCGGAGTGTGAAGGTAGAGAGCTCTTTATTTTTAGTGTTTATAGTTGTTCACACTCTCATTCAGCAACTTATATATTTGATTTTGGTTTTGATTAGATTATGAGAAAATGTATATAGGTTAAGTAAAACAAGAATGATAAAGTCAATGTTATGCAACTAAAAGAGCAAAAGGAAAAAAAGAAACATAAATAGGACAGTGATAACCTCTTCACACCTTCTTCTTTTTGCTCTATTTCTTCTTGTTTCTGTTGCCTTTTTCAATTGCTTTATGCTTTTCTTTTGACCGATCTGTCTTGTGCCAAGGGGAACTCCAGTTCTGGGTATTGTTTCTTTTACTGGCACCAAAAGAGTGGAAATGAACAAGGAGCAAGGGAAGCAACGTGAGCATGCCCGGTTTCTCTCAATCCTCCCTCTTTCAAATTGAGTTGAGTTTATTAATTATGCTTGAGGGTGAAAGTATAATTGGTGTTCTCTGTGCATTTCTTTTTGCTATGCAGAGTGTGGGAACTAGAGCTCAATGGAAAAGAAGGAAACCTAGTGAATTGAGAGGCCTCCCTCCGCCCCCCTCGTGTTGTGTGTATCATTAAAAAGGAAAAAAAAAGACTTGAACCCTTCCTTGGAGTGTTGACTATTCTGTTTGAATGCAAGGTGACATATACAAAAAGAGGCTGGCTACAGAGTGGAGGCGCTAACTTGTTCAGTTGTGAGAAACATGGCAAGTTTGGAGGTTTGTGCTGTGAGAGTGATGGAGTATTGGATACAGAAGCTTCTCTATCAATTTTTTTTGTCTTTTTGTTGTTATTGTTACTATTATTTATTTTTAAGAGGAAAGAAATATAAAATGAAATTATATATATATATATATATATATATATGTTTTAATAAAGAAAGATAAAAATCTAATACAAATATACTTTTGCATTTTTTTCTTCCTAAAATGAGAAATTAAACCAAATTTGGTTATAAAAAAAGAATAAAATAAATATTTATCCAATTTAAAATAAAATAAAATAAAATCTTAAATTCAAACTAAAATGAAATTTATCTTTTTAAATTCTAAAGAGAAAAGAAAAATAACCACAAAATTAAAAAAAAAATAAAACTTAAATTTTTTTAGAAACTTTGCCCCCTTTTTAAAAAAAAAGATTCATCCATCTGGACAAAATTGGGTGTTGACAATTCACTAAACATTTATCTCTAACATCCTTCAAGGAAATGCACTCCAAGCTAGGAATGAAAAATATATAGAGTAATGTTATGTTGACACCATTGGTTAATTACCCCCACTTGACACCAGGATAATTGTGTCAAAGTACCTTACGTGGCAGGGACAAATTTGAAAGTGAAAATCTGAAGGAAGCCCTAATTTTTGAAATCCTTCGCTTTTGTGCCTTTCACTCTTTGACTCTCACTCTGTCGCTCTCTCTCCCTCTCAGTCTATCACTCTCACTCTTTCTGCGCACTCTCGAACTCTCGTTCTCTATCACTCTCTTTATACTCGGCTCTGCTCTCGCTCTCTCTGCACTCGCTTCGTCTCCCTGCTCAAGTCTTTCACTTGGCTTCGTCTCTGCTCTCGTCTTGTCCGTGGTAGATTTTCTTCCATTTTCCATCAAAAGTTGTAAAGGTGAGTCTTTTATGAGGTTTTCATGCAAAAGGAACTGTTTTTCTTCGTTTAAATGTGTCTTGTATGATTTTCGTGTGGGGTTTAGGATTTGTGGAGTAAAGGTTGGTTTTTTATGGGATTTGAATGAAAAGGGAATAACTTTATTTGGTTGAAATAAAGTTTGGTCTTTTATGTGATTTCCGTGTAAAGTTTGAGTTTTTATGTGCTTTTTTATGGAAAAGGAAGTGTTTTTGGTGTTCTGTTCTTCGTTGTTGCTGGAATATAAAAGGTTTTTGCGTTTAGGGTTTGATTTTCGTTGATGGTTAAAGTAAAGTTTGGTCTTTTATGTGATTTACAGTGTTCTTCTTCGTTGATGATAGAAAAGGAATGTTTTTTGCAAGGGTTTAGGGTTTGTAATGTTTGAATCTGTTTGTTTTGGCAAGTGATGAACACATGTGTGTTGAGTCGCCAAAACATGAACTAAGGTGTCCTCTCGTTAAAGAAGGGGTAACCACACGTGTTTTGTCAAACAATAAGTAGTTCCGAACTTACAAAAAATCAGTGGTTACCCATGTCTTAACTAGGGGATACCTCAGTGCAAGCTTTGGCTACTGATGACAATGACAATTATTTTACAAAACCTCACTGGTTACCCCTTCATTAATGAGGGGACACCTTAGTTATAGTTTTGGCGACACACGTTATTGTTGTTTATGTGTTGATGTGTTCATGTGTATAATCGCCAAAACTTGAGAGAAGGTGTCCCTTCGTTAAAGAAGGTGTAACCTTTTATTAATGCAGCGTTAGAACCACTACTAATGCACACTGGCTAATTTGGTGTTTGAACATTGATGGCTGGAAAGGGAAAAGATATATTTGATGGTCATTTTACAATTTTGTTGTTGGTTCTTGGTGGAAAAGATGTATTTAATTTCATCAATGATGACCTCAACATAAATATTCATAGCCCTATACAAGTTTCAAGAAAGGGACAACCTCCATTTAAAAGATTAAAGTTAAGAGTGCATTCGAGTCCTTATATGACATAGCCACTCCCCCACCAGCAACCGTAGCAGGAAACCCACCAGCATCCCCAGCACCAACCACAACAACAACCCAGAAGACAGAGGCAGAAGCACCCAACATTAAAAGAACTTGAACAAAGACTCCAGCAAAGAGGATGATTCTTAAATCCTCTAAATTAGGACCTCCTTTTACCACATTCCCTAAGAAAAGAAAAAAGATCTATAAGGGGTGGTTTAAGGAATGTAAAAAGTCGCAACAATTAATTGTTGTTAATGTAAATTGAACAAATTTTTATGGAAGAATTGAAATTGATATTACATCATCTTGTTATTTAAATTGTTATTTACATATGTGTTTAATGTTGTAACATATGATTTCTTTGGGCAAATGTTGCATCATATTGCTTTAAATTTTAATCCATTTAGTCACCAAAACATTAACTGAGGTGTCCCCTCGTTAAAACATGGGTAACCCATGATGTTTTGTAAGTTGACAAATGTTATTTATTCACACATGTGTGTCAATTTATCATATTTTTGTACATAAAAGGGTCATCCAAGCAATTCACAGAGTTGTAACTGAAAGACATAAGAACTTAAAATGCCAAATTGGTCGTACTATATTTAGTCGCCAAAACGTTAACTAGGGTGTCCCCTCGTTAAAACATGGGTAACCCATGATGTTTTGTAAGTTGATAGATGTTATTTATGCACACACTTGTGTGTCAATTTATCATAGTTTAGTATATAAAAGGGTCATCCAAGCAATTCACAAGTTGTAATTGAAGGACATAAGAACTTAAAATCTCAAATTAGTCGTACTGCATTTAGTCGCCAAAACATAAATTGATGTGTTTCCTCATTAAAACATGGGTAACCCTTGATGCTTTGTAGGTTGACAAATGTTATTTATGCACACATGTATGTCAATTTAGCATATTTTGGTACATAAAAGGGTTATGGAAGCAATTCACAGGATTGTAACTGAAGGACATGAGAACTTAAAATGTCAAAATGTTCGTAATGTATTTAGTCGCCAAAACATCTACTGAGGTGTCCCCTCGTTAAAACTTGAGTAACCAGATGCAGATGCTGACTCCTGTGTGTTTCCTAGCGATGTGGAGAGTGACACAAATCCACCAGATTGAACAGTATACACCTATAAAGACCATGTCAGCAAAATATATCACGAACCGTTTGATGGATGTAACACAAAATACAACACCCGATTCATGCAAATGTGTAAATTTGTATGTAACACGAACTGTTTGGGTTTCGTAGTTCATTGTGGATATTGTTATTGTTGTGTTTTGTTCGTCAGTCGCCAAAGCTTGTACTTAGTTGTCCCCTCGTTAGAACATGGGTAACCACTAATTTTTTGTAAGCTTGAAACTACTTATTGTTTGAAAAAACACGTGTGGTTACCCCTTCTTTAACGAAAGGACACCTTAGTTCATGTTTTGGCGACTCAACACACATGTGTTCATCACTTGCCAAAACTAACAGATTCAAACATTACAAACCTAAAACCCTTACAAAAATCATTCCTTTTCCATCAACAACCAAGAAGAACACTGTAAATCACACAAAGGACCAAACTTTACTTCAACCAC
>Ga0209489_110457_pt1 | contig 10443 bp, 9 predicted proteins | sample SiratrowhiteBW_FD_187527 | JGI IMG/M metagenome (GOLD analysis project Ga0209489, IMG submission 187527) | Root nodule microbial communities of legume samples collected from California, USA - Siratro white BW (SPAdes) (version 2) | ecosystem: Host-associated > Plants > Roots > Nodule | place: USA...
AAAAATTAAAAAAAAAAAAAAAGAGTTGAACTTTTTGTTGAATCACAAAAATGGGCCATGGATAAATTTATAAAAATAAACAAAAAAAAAATGAATTAGGAAATACAGGTGAGTCTTCTTTGAATGAAGAATATAACAATATAAATTTAGATAAAAATAACAATATAAATATAGGTGGTGAAGACAATAATAAAGTAGTCAATGAAGATAACAATTTTGATTCTCAAACTCATGATAGTAATTCTAATTCACAAACTCAGGATAACGAGAATGAAATTGCAAGCCAAAATGATTATAATATTAAAAATATATACGATCCAAGTTAATGGGAGGATATATTTTTGGTTTTTTATTTAGTATTAAAAATTTAAAGTTATTGGGTAGTGTACTTTTAAAAGAAAAATGCTTAAATCTTTAAAAGTATTTGAAACATGATAATTTATTGGATCTTGATGGCTTAGATTTATTTTCAGAATTAAATATCTTAAAGGAGATCATAGGATTGGAAAATGATAAATCAATTGACATTCTTAATTAATAAAAAGAATAAATTATTTTCCAAATAATATTAACAATTCTAGTATCATTGCTTCAACTTAAAGGAGTTTTTCAAAACTTAAAATAAATAAAATCTTATTTAAGATCAACAATGTCTCAACAAAGATTAAACGAATTATCTTTATTGTCTATTAAAAAAGAATTTTTAAATGAAATTAATTATGATAATTTAATAGATAATTTTGCATCACAAAAAGCTTGAAAAATAAATTCTAGATAAAAATATCATAATTTTAATTATTTTATTAATTTAAAAAAAGCCTCATTTTTTATTCGCTTTAGGCCTCTTAAAGTCTTAAGCCGCCACTGACCATCATATAATTGCATTCATATAAATACATCCAACTCAATTTAAATATTGAAAAATTGAAATTTATCATTTATCACATTATAATAATGTTCAAATACAATATATTGGTCAAATATAACAATATAGTAATAAATAAAAAAATAGTATTTATAAATATTTAAAAACATGTTTCTTTAAAGCTAAGAAAACACCATCACACTCTGCCACCCACCATTCTACTTGTCCAACTAAAGGCATTGACATATGCAATAACTTTTAATAATCCAATGAATAAAGTATTCACCCAACAAGACTACACTAATAAAAGTTTTTCATACAAAACATCTTGTCTCATAAGAATTGACTCGTCCAATAATCAACATTCTCTAATTTTCAATTAAATGAATTTTCCTAGTGAGAGTTTTGCTCGTCCAACAACTCTACATAATTAATTCTTCATCTCGTTTAGACTATTTTTACTTTTAAACAATTAACTAGGTCCTTACAATTATTTAGTTAAAAAAATGATTAATATATAAATTATTTAATTAATATGTAAATTATTTAATTAATAAATATTAACATATCGATTTTATAAATAATAATCTATTAACTATTTAATTAATAAATCCTAATATATTTATTACTTAATTCATAAGTAGCAATTTACTTATTTTTTAACTAATAATTATCAATGCGATACTTATTTAATTAAAGATTATTAATATATTTTATTTAATCAATAGTATATTAATTATTTAATGAATGGATAATAATCTAATAGTTGTTCAATTAATAATTATTAATCTAATAAATATTTAACCAATAAATATATTTATATAAAATATTCTGTTAATAATATATTAATGTATGAATTATTTAATGAATAAATATTATCGTATTAACTTTTTAAATAATAATTTATAAACTATTGAACATATGTACTAATATTATTAACAATTATCATGTTAATATAGTGAAAATGATACAACTTGAAAATTTTAGAAAAAATATCTTATTAAAAATTAATAAACTTTAAATATGAATCATATGAGAAATAAAAGTTTAGGTGTGTATTTTTTAGAAGATAAAGTTTAAGGACAAAATGGAATATATAGAATGTGTGCATTTATAAACAAGATAAAATTTAAAATTTATATAATTAATTTTTTATTTTTTTATAATGTATTTTTTTCATGTATTAGGAACTTATAAATTTGAATATAAAAATCTATACAAGTGTTTTAAAATATACTTCTCCATATAAGATTTAATAAAAATATCTTTATAAAATTATAAATAAATAAAATAAAGTTTCTCCATCAATTCACTGGAGACTCACACCACCTGTCAAATCTTCTGCTTACGTGTAATATACACGATCATCTCGCAGATTTAAAAATAAAACAAACACACAAAAGGAAGGGTAAGCTATAAAGTTTTTTAAAAAATGTATTTTTCATAAATTAAATTTCTATCTCAATCAAACAACAACACTTCAAACTCATAATTCATTTAACATACAAAGACACTGGACTCTCTATTTCAGGAATACTCGTGCATTGAGTTAGTCTCAGAGGTTTGCACCTGTCATATATCATCAATCTGTTTCGATCCGCTCATACTTCAAACCTCAGATACAGTCTATCCCGATCAGTTCCGATTTCAAACCTCGAGTATAGTTTTCATATGCACAGAGTTAATCCATATGTCTTATTCCGATAAGCTCATATTTCAAACCTCGGACATGGTCATATGAACCTCCTTCGAATCTTCACTAACTGGTAAACTTCATCTATATGAATCCAATATACCAATAGAGTCAGGATATCTCCTTAGATAGATCAAATCCCCAAACAATGCACATCCTAATAATCTCAATACGGCTATCTCCTTTCCTGAAGATACTATGTCTCGATCACACACCATATCATTCACAAACATTGATGCTACATCATACCATACATAAAAATTCATTCCATTCAATTCAAATTCATCCAATTCATATTTAATAAACAAATAATTACAATATATATCAAAAACAGTCAAACTAGCTTCCCTTACCCGAATTCACAAAACAAGTAAACACAATATCTACTAAAATCATTCAAACTAGCTTCCTTTACCCGAATTCACAAAACAAGTAAGCACAATATCTACTAAAAACATTCAAACTAGCTTCCCTTACCTCTATAGAGTAGAGATACTCAAAAATCCTAAAATCACGGGCAGCCTAACTCCGTTCAAGAATCTGATTGGACATTCTTGATCTACTCAATGCTAGGAATCTAAAAATATCCTCTAATTGTCAATCTGATAACCTATGAGATCATAAATCTAGAGAGAAGATAGAAAACTTTAAAGAGAAATTAGTTGAGAGATGGTGGTTTTCATAAGAATGAAATTGTATATCTTCTTAAAGAAAGAGAGAGTTAGTAGTTTTTATAAGAATAAAACAGAATATCTTCTTAGAGATAGTTGGTGGTTGTTATTATAAAAATAAAAACTAAATAACTAATTTTTATTTACTTAAACAACTTTATTGTTAAAAAAATATTCCGGTGTTATCTTATTTATCTCTAAAACCAAATTCTAGGTTAGTTTTTACTCCATAGCGATTTTCTAGGGTATTACATTTATTTATTTTAGAATTTACTCTTTTCAAATAAAAATTTATATTTTATATTAAATTCTATCATAATTAATTTTCATGTATTTGTATATAATATAAGTATTTAATTTTAATTAATGAATTATGATATTATATAAAATTACTTAAGTATTCATTTATAATAGTTTATTTTTTAATTTTATTATTAATTTCTTTAAATTTTTTAAATTAAAATATATTTATATAAGTTATTTAATTAATAATATATTAATTTATGAATTATTTAATGAATAAATATTACCATATTATTTTTGTAAATAATAATCTATAAACTATTCAACTTATGTAATAAGATTATAAACAATTATCATTATTAAACTCAAATGTTTTATTCACTAATTTTATTTATGATTTTATGATTAATTTTATGATTAAAATTTAGAAAGTAATACATTTCAATAATTAAACTCAAATGATTCAACTCATATTTTCTTTCGTTTTTATTTTCATTTGTCCGTAAATTTTTCATCTCCCTCTTATCATAGCACATTTGTCCTAAAACCTTAGCCATCACTCATCATCAGAATTATGTTACGCTAAGAGAGAATTGTTGTCGCACAACTAAAATTTCCAATTCATTTATGCAAATTCTCCTATTTCATTCTCTTTCACCAACCATTTATAGGGTTTTCTCTCAGATTTCACTCTCCTTCCCTTAATCAACCCTCTCTCTCAATCTTCAACATCAATTTTGTTCTCCACATTTTAAAGTAGTTGCATTCATGATAATAATTTCTCTTTTTTCATAGATATAATTTTGATAAGAATAATAGATCAATTACTTGATATAATCGATTATATGATTGATCATAAACTTAACATAATTGACTATTATATTTAGAAAGACAAATAATAATTTTTTAAATGAAAATTTGTTGAAATCTTAGAAATTGAGTCATTCATTTTTATTATATTAAGATAATAGACAATAAAGAAAGGAATTATCAACAAGAAGTACAAACATAATCAAAATATCATTTAATTAACACACCATGTTTTATCATGTTTCCTATCCAAGAAAATCCTAAATTAGCTAACTCAAGTCCTTGTGATTTTGTTTATACATGAAACTAAATTCATTTTTCATAAGTGTGATCACTACAAGAAAAAAACTATTTAGAAATCAATTTTTAGCTACCAAATGAAATTATTGTTAATTATGACAAAAATAGCTACCAAATTAGATCTTGATTGTTAAATAACTACAAAATAGAAGTAATGATTCAATTTAATGACCAATTAAGTCAAGATAATTGGTATCTAACATTAGCTACCAAGGTTTTAGTGACTTACACCATTAGATTCTAAAGTGATCTCTAACTTAATTAGATACCAATTTAGAATCTAATGCTATAGGTGACTAAAACTTTGGTAGCTAATGTTAGATATCAATTATCTTGACTTAATTTGTTACTAAATTCATATTTTTTAGTTATTTAACAACCATTTTAGTTACAATTAGGAACCATTTCATTTGGTAGCTAAAAATTGGTCTCTAAATAATTTTTTTTTTGTAGTGGATATATTGAGTTCCATAACATACACTTATATCTGAATTGGACCTTATGTTTGTGTGAAAAAGGAATTTTGCGTACCTTCTCATTTCCCAACATGATAGACGAGTTCCTTTATCATCAAATTTTAAATTGTGATTGCATTCAAAGTTTCATACTATTTATGATCAAAGCAATATCCTTAAGTTTTTTTTTTTAAAATAGAAATTTACAGACGGTGTTATTAAAATTTGTTTATGATTTTTTTTTCTTTTAGATATACTTTTCTCATTATTCAGCATTTTGTTGAAGTTTTTCTATTATATATGTGTAAAGGATTTAATTTTTGGCTTAATTGTGTTCAAGGAATAAACCTTAGAACAGACAACGAACCTTTGAAGGTTTCACTTTTAATATTTTGTCATTACAATATTAAGTGCTTTGGATTTTAATGGTGAATCATGGATTCCTATAGCTAGTAGCTACGAACTAGTGGTTAGATTTTACTCTAGATCTAGTTTGAGTAATGAAACATTAATTATATAAGGTTTTTTAGATGGAGAATGATTATGGCAATCAGAGTAAATTACATGTTCTAGTATGCATATTTTCTATTAAGTACTTTGTAATATGATTGGTTTATGAAGTGGCCCTCTATGAGTTAGTTGCAATAATAATAATAATAATAAAGTTGTTTTAATGTGATATAATTCATTTTTTTATGATTTTGAATAATATTCACTAGTACAAAAAAATGCTTTCTACATCGATTCTAGAAGACATTTTATGTCGGTTCTGAAACCGACGTTGATGCAGGCGCCGTTGAAAGTCTTAACCTTTTTACATCGGTTATATAACTGACGTTGTATGTGAATATACAACATCGGTTGATAAATAAACCACTCACGTAAAATACCAGTCAAAATAGCACTTTGAAAGAGATCTTACGTCGATTGTGGCTTCCAACCGACTTAATATCTACCCTATTATGTCGGTTGGGAGCCCCCAACCGACGAAATAGGGCTGTTTTTTTAAAAAAATCAGAAAAAAAAATCCAGAAATTTCCAGAATCATTTTTGATAAATCTCCAATACATACTAAGAAAAACCACAATAATTTTCAAAACTTTTTGACAAGTATAAATAGGTGAAATAGTAGTCTAAAATCTAAAAAAATGAAAAATATAAAAAAATAAAAAAAAGTAGTGAAAACGATGGAATTTTAGAAAAAATAATTCGTAATCCCCTTTGGGTATGGTCCAGGAGCTTCGTTACGCAATTTCGAAAAACTTTCATCTTTGAAGCGTCTCAATCCGAACTCTCTATCAAAAGTTATGGAAATTTGAAGTTTTTCCGTCCAAAATTTTTTTAAACCTAATAGGTGAAATTTTCCCATAATCATTTTTGATAAATCTCCCATACATACAAAGAAAAACCATAATAATTTTCAAAACTTTTTGACAAGTATAAATAGGTGAAATAGTAGTCTAAAATCTAAAAATATGAAAAAATATAAAAAAAATAAAAAAGTAGTGAAAACGATGGAATTTTAGAAAAAATAATTCGGAATCCCCTTTGGGTATGGTCCAGGAGCTTCGTTACGCAATTTCGAGAAACTTTCATCTTTAGAGCATCTCAATCCGAACTCTCTATCAAAAGTTATGGTCATTTGAAGTTTTTCCGTCCAAAAATTTTTTAAACCTAAAATTTATGATACAAACATCTAGAAAGCATTTCAAGCATACAAAGATAAAAAAACATACCTTTTGTAGACAGTGAGAGCAAAACTAAAGAACACAAATCGATCCAAATGAAATCTACCAAAACTAGAGAATGCAAAAATGGAGAGAATGAACCACAAAAGACAATGAGAGCAAAGGAAAATGGGGGAGAACAACATGTGAGGGAGAACACCACCTACTAGTGAGAACATGAGCAAGAAAGCGAGACATAATGCAAGAGAGAATGCGTGAGAGAGACATGGCAACGTGAGCGAGAGAGAATTGTGAAGAAGCATCGTGCACAAAAGTGAAAATGAGGGAGGGAGACAAAAAGGTAAGAGTAACACTAGTAGAAAAAACACATTTCACGGCAGGATATGATCGCGGTTAAAAAATAACCGCAATAAAAAATAACGCGGTGACATTTTTGAAATTAAGTGCAACTATACCACCGCGGTTAGAGCAAGAACTGCGATGGTAACGCGGTTGTTTAAAAAACCGCGTTGGTATCTGCAAAATAATTTTTAAATTATTTTTGCAGGAGATACAAACGCGGTTGTTTAAGCAACCACGTCTGTATGTGGGATATGAGCGCTGTTCCCACTAACAACCGCGCTCGTATCCCCTGTTTTTAGGATTTTTGCACATTTCGTTCTCACTTTCATCTTTCTCTCGTTCTCTGTTTCTCTTGAGCTACTTCCTCTCTCATCTCTCAGTCCCTCTCAGTTCCTCTCTCGTTCTCGGATTCCTCTCTCATTCTCACCATTCCTCTCTCATTCTCTCCATTCCATTGCCTCTCTTGTGGTCTATCCATTTCGTCCGCAGCCACCACCACCACGAAGACATTCTGGTTCCTTGGTTGCCACCACCACCACCACTCAGGTCTGTCTTTCCTTCTGCCTCATTCTTGTTTTTCCATTGTTTAACCAAAATCCATTGTTAAATAGATGGTAAGCACGAACATAGTCACACATTTGTTGATAATATTGATTTACACAAACTTCATACTTGGTTAACTTTCAACTTTTTCTGTAGCAAGAATTTTTAGCCTTTTTTATTGAAAGTTTGGCAATTTGGGTGGCATAAAATTTTCGTCTGAGAAAGAGTGTTAGAAAGCCTCAAGTCAGGTTGGTGACCCTTAAATGTGCTTATGAATTGAAGTTTGTATTAATTTATATAGAATAATTTAGTGTGTATATTAGATTAACTAAACAAGTTGTATTATCATAAAAGTAGTAGCTATACCAATGTATCATAATTTTCTACACTTATTAATTTTTCTCTGTTTAACTTGATTTTATATTTTGAGGTATCCGCCATAGTCGTCCTTACGCTTCTCGGTCTTTGTTGTCATTGCATCGTGGTGTTGCCATTGTCTCTACTTTTCAGGTTTGTCCATTTCTTTTGTCAAATTCTCAATGCTTCTATTTAATTAACTTACTACAATGATGTTAGAGAGACTAGAGTATATCACTGGGATTGTAACGTGGTTATCATGATGTGTTGGTATTGAGTCCGGGGATGTTCGATCTCTGACATTTTATATTTTCTGTAATATTTATGTTTATCATGACGTGTTGGTATTGAGTCCGGGGATGTTCGATCTCCGACAATTTTAGGTTTCATTTGTGTTTTTGTTTAATATGTATGATGACTTTTTTGTAAACGTATTCATGGATCGAAGTTGGATAACTGCAAGTCGAATCAGTGATAAGTATAAGAATGGTGTTGAAGAGTTTTTACAATTTGCTAAGAGGAATGGAATAGGAGTAAATAACAAATACTATTGTCCGTGTGTGAATTGTGTAAATGTGATAAGACAAGATATTGAGTTGTTACGAGAGCATGTTCTGTGTGATGGTTTCTTGAAGAGTTATACAATATGGACTTGGCATGGTGAAGTTTTGGAGCAATATTCTAGCAAATCTACAACTGAATGTGAATATTCTAATGTATATTCTGAGGATTGCATGGAAGACATGATTCGTGATATTGAAGAAGATAGTTTCCACCAAGCACATGTGTATGGTTCATTGAAAGATGATTCAGTCACAGAATTGTATCCCGGTTGTTCTACTTTTTCTCGCTTGTCAACAGTATTGCGATTATTTAATATTAAGGCAAGAAATGGATGGACTGATAAAATTTTCACCGAATTGCTAGAATTGTTTCATCAAATACTTCCATAAGGTAATACTTTGCCAACCAGTCACTATGAGGCGAAGAAGATATTGTGTCAAATGGGTATGAAGTACCGAAAAATACATGTTTGTCCCAATGATTGCATATTGTACAGAAAAGGGTTTGAAGGATTGCATAAGTGTCCTAGATGTGGGGTTTCAAGATACAAAGTAAAGGATAATGACGGTGATGATGATGACATGAAAAAGGGTCCTCCAGTAAAAGTATTGTGGTATCTTCCAATCATACCACGATTAAGACATTTTTTTACCAATGTTAATGATGCAAAGAACTTGACATGGCATGCAAATGGAAGAAAATGTGATGGGTTGTTACGACATGTTGCCGATTCACCACAATGGAAGAAAACTGACTCTTTGTATCCTGAGTTTGGAAGAGATCCAAGAAATCTCAGACTTGGTCTTACAACAGATGGTATGAATCCATACGGTAATTTAATTAGCAAACATAGTTCATGGCCTGTTTTGCTAATTATTTATAATTTTCTGTATTGGTTGTGCATGAAGAGAAAGTATATGATGTTGTCTATGATGATATCAGGACCAAGGCAACCCGGAAATGACATAGATGTTTATCTAAGTCCTTTGATAGAAGATTTGAGGTTGTTATGGGATGAAGGCGTTGAGGTTTTTGATGCATATGAAAAGGTCAATTTCAATTTGCGAGCATTGTTACTATGGACTATTAATGATTTTCCAGCATATGGAAATCTTAGTGGTTATAGTGTCAAAGGACATCCTGCTTGCCCAATATGTGAAGAGAACACAAGTTACCATTAGCTAAAATATGGGAGGAAGACATGTTACATTGACCATCGAAGGTTTTTGAAACATAATCATCCTTATCGCAGGTTGAAAAAAGTTTTTAATGGCTGTCACGAAGATAAAATTGCACCTCCACCCTTAACTGGTGATAGAGTTTATAATCGAGTGAGCCACATTGAAGTGACTTATGGGAAAATTATCAAGCATAGTGGGGTGAAAAACATATGGAAGAAGAAATTGATCTTCTTTGAACTTCCATATTAGTCCAAGTTAGATGTTAGACGTTGCATAGATGTAATGCACGTGGAAAAGAATGTTTGTGATAGTATAATTGGGACATTGTTAAACATTAAAGGAAAGACAAAGGATGAAATAAATGCTCGTAAGGATTGGTTGAAATGGGTGTTCAGTTGGAGTTACAACCACAACTTCATGGTAAACGAACTTACTTGCCACCAGCATGTCATACCCTATCAAAATCTGAAAAGATTAGTTTTTGTAACTGTTTGTGAGGAGTTAAGGTACCACAAGGATACTCTTCAAATATCAAAAGCCTCACCTCAATGGAAGATTTGAAACTCATGAGCTTAAAATCTCATGATTGTCATGTTCTAATGCGAGACCTTCTTCCAGTGGCTATTCGTGGAATTCTACCAAAAAATGTTAGACAAGTCATCACTCGCGTATGCCTATTCTTCAATGCTATTTGTAGGAAAGTAATTGATCCTACTAGGTTGGATGACTTA
>Ga0209489_110459_pt1 | contig 10440 bp, 10 predicted proteins | sample SiratrowhiteBW_FD_187527 | JGI IMG/M metagenome (GOLD analysis project Ga0209489, IMG submission 187527) | Root nodule microbial communities of legume samples collected from California, USA - Siratro white BW (SPAdes) (version 2) | ecosystem: Host-associated > Plants > Roots > Nodule | place...
TGGAAAAATTCAAATTTTATTTATTTTTATATTATTATTATTTCAAGAAAACTTAAGCTAATAAATATATATTTTTATATTATTATTCATTTTTATCATTATATTTTAATTTAAAAGATTATCTGGACAAAATCGGTTGTTGACACCAATACCATGGTGGTGAGAGCTTTTGATGGCAATAAAAGAGAAGTTATAGAGGAGGTAGAACTACCAGTACAAGTTGGTCCATGTACTTTCTAAATTGTATTCCAAGTAATGGACATATTACCCGCATATAGCTGCCTGGTGGGAAGGCCTTGGATACACACGGCTGAGGTAGTACTATCCACTTTGCATCAAAAGCTAAAATTTGTAATTGATGATAAATTGATTATAGTTTCTGGAGAGGATGACTTGTTAGTATGTGGATCCATATCCATTCCCTATATTGAAGTTGCAGAAGAAGCTTTGGAAACCTCTTTTCAGGCTCTGGAGATTGTTAGCACAACCTATGTAGAACCCTTTAAGGTGAATCCATGTTTGTCTAACGCATCTTTGATGATGGCCAAGACTATGATGAAAGAGGGGTATAAGTATGGTAATGGTTTGGGCAAAAATAATACAGGATTTGTAATGCCACTAAAGTTGGTTGAAAACGAAGGGAGGTATGGTTTGGGATATAAACCTACTCATGCTGATCGAAGAAGAATGGTTGAGGAAAGAAGTCGAGCCAAGATAGAAGGCCGGGAACCGAGGACCAAAAAAATTCCAATCTGCAGCCTGGATCAGAGTTTCTATAGCGCCGGATGGATCAATATTGATCAAGTGGCAGCTATTGAGCAAAGGCATGGAGATCAGAGCTTCAATCTTGTGCACCATTGTCTTCCTGATGAACAAATTGGCAATTGGAAATTTGTAAACATACCCATGGTGTTTACATGTGATGAAATGTAATGCTTTAGAAAAAGAAATCTTTGTTTGGTTTTGAACAGTTTATTTCTCGTTGTGGTATTTTCTTTTAGTAGTAACAATGTTTTAGTATCAATAAAAGCTTGCGTTTTCATTCAAATTTCTGTTTTGTCTATTTATTTCCGTAAAAATTGAATGGTGCAGATATGGCGATGCTTGTTTTGAAAATAATTATTCCAATATTTCGTATCTAAATTTCACGGACCCCAATGTTAATATGGAAAATGATGACTATGAAGAAAACTGTGAACCCTCTCGAGAATTGTTGAGATTAGTAGAACAGGAGATGAGAGAAATAAAACCACATGAATAAGAGGTTGGAGTGATTAATTTGGGAAATGAGGGGGAAGAAAAGAAAGTTAAAATTGGAGCTGGTTTGACGGAAGAAATGAGACAACAACTTATGCTCTTTTGAAAGAGTTTAAAGATATATTTGCCTGGTCCTACAAAGATATGCCTGGTCTAGACCCCGAAATTGTACAGCACCGGTAACCACTTAAACCAGAATGTCATCCAATTAAACAGAGTTTAAGAAGAATGAAACCAAAGGTGTCATTCAAAATAAAAGAAGAAGTGGAAAAACAATTCAATGCTGGGTTTTTAGCCGTAGCACAATATCCTCAATGGGTAGCAAATGTTGTTCCCGTACCAAAGAAAGATGGGAAAGTTCGAATGTGTGTAAACTACAGAGATTTGAATAGGGTCAGCCCTAAAGATGACTTTCCTTTACCGTATATCGACACATTAGTGGATAATACTACTACGTCATCATTATATTCGTTCATGGACGGATTCTCTGGATATAATCAGATTAAAATAGCCTCTGAAGATATTGAAAAGACTACTTTTATCACTTTGTGGGGCACGTTCTGTTATAAAGTAATGTCTTTTGGGTTGAAGAATGCTGGAGCAACTTACAGAGGGCGATGGTGACTCTTTTTCATAAAATGATACATAAAGAAATTGAAGTTTATGTTGATGATATGATAGCTAAATCTGCATATGAAGAAGATCACCTTGTTAATTTGAAAAAGTTGTTTGAAAGGTTGCGAAAGTATAAGCTCAGGTTAAATCCGTCTAAATGTACTTTTGGAGTAAGATATGTAAAGCTTCTAGGATTCATTGTCAGTCAAAGAGGAATAGAAGTGGATCCAGATAAAGTACGTGCTATTCTAGAAATGTCACATCCTTGCACGGAAAAGGAAGTTCGAGGTTTTCTGGGAAGATTCAATTATATTGCTAGATTTATTTCCCAGCTAACTGCCACTTGTGAGCTGATTTTCAAATTGTTACGAAAGAATCAAGTCGTAGAATGGAATGAAGATTGTCAAATAGCATTTGATAAAATTAAACAGTATTTAAGAGAACCTCGAATACTGCATCCGCCAGTCCCTAGAAGACCTCTTATTCTCTATCTGACAGTATTAGACGGATCCATGGGTTGTGTTCTTGGATGACATGATGAAACAGGGAAAAGAGAGTATGCCATATATTATCTGAGCAAGAAATTTACTGATTGTGAACAAAGATACTTTACATTAGAGAAAACCTGTTGTGCATTGGCTTAGACAACAAATCGCTTGAGACAATATATGTTGAGTCATACAACATGGTTGATATCTAAGATGGATCCAATCAAGTATATTTTTGAAAAACCTGCTCTAACTGGAAGAATAGCTCGTTGACAGATGTTGTTATCAGAATTCGATATTTTATACGTCACACAAAAAGCTATTAAAGGTAGTGCTTTAGTAGAATTTTTGGCTCATCAACCCGTAGATGATTATCAACCTATACAACCTGAGTTCCCAGATGAGGACATTATGGCCCTGTTTTCCATAGAAGAAAGGAGTGATGATGAAAGGAAGTGGACTTTATTCTTTGATGGATCCTCTAATGCATTGGGACATGGTATAAGGGCAGTGCTTATCTCCCCAGAAAAGCAATACATGCCAATGACCGCGAGACTATGTTTTGATTGCACAAATAACATAGCAGAATATGAAGCTTGCGCTATGGGGATCCGGCCAGCCATAGATTTGAAAGTAGAGTGTTTGAATGTATATGGTGATTTAACACTAGTTATCCATCAGATAAAAGGAGAATGGGAAACTAGAGATCAAAAGTTGATTCCTTACAAAGCATACATCAAAGGAATGATTGAACACTTCGAAGATATAGAGTTTCATCATATTTCAAGGGAGGATAATCAGTTAGTTGATGATCTTGTTACTTTATCGTCCATGTTTGTGATAAGTCAAGAAGAGGATCTGCCAATGATTAAGATGCAAAACCACGAAGATCCAGTATATTGTCATTTCATTAAAGAAGAAGTCGATGGCAACCCATGGTATTTTGATATTAAACGATACCTCCAAAGTCGAGAATATCCCGAATTAGCCACTGAAAATGATAAGAGAATGTTGAGAAGGCTAGCCTCTGGTATTGTACTAAACGGAGATGTTTTATATAAACGGAATCATGATATGGTATTCCTTTGGTGTGTGGATGCAAAAGAAGTCGAGTTGATATTGCAAGAAGTGCACGAAGGAACTTTCGGAACGCACATGAATGGACATTCTATAGCTAGGAAGATACTAAGAGCTGGTTATTTCTGGATGACAATGGAAAATGATTACTGTAAACATGTGAGAAAGTGTCAGAAATGTCAAATATATGCTGATAACATTAATGTATCACCAACTGCATTAAATGTTTTATCTGCACCGTGGCCTTTTTCCATGTAAGGTATAGACGTCATTGGTGTTATTGAACCAAAAGCATCAAATAGACATCGATTCATACTGGTGGCCATCGACTATTTCACTAAATGGGTTGAAGCTGCTTCTTATGCTAATGTTACCAGGAAAGTGGTAACAAAATTTATAAGGAAGGAGTTGATTTGTAGATATGGAATTCCTGAAAGAATTATCACTGATAATGTCACTAATTTGAACAATCAGATGATGTCAGAACTGTTCGAAGAATTCAAGATTAAGCATCATAATTCTTCCCCCTATCGTCCAAAGATGAATGGAGCGATTGAAGTGGCTAATAAGAACATAAAGAAAATAATTCAAAAGACGGTGGTAACCTATAAAGATTGGCATGAGATGTTACCATTTGCTTTGCATGGATATCGCACTTCGGTGAGGACATCAACGGGAGCAACACCTTTCTCACTTGTGTATGGAATGGAAGCAATACTACCATTTGAGGAGAAAGTACCTTATCTCAGAGTATTGATGGAGACCAAGTTAGAAGAAGCCTAGTAGGTTCAAGCAAGATATGATCAACTCAATCTTATTGATGAGAAGAGGTTAGCTGCTGTATGTCATAGACAATTATATCAAAAGAGAATGAAAAAGGCATTTGATTAAAAAGTTCATCCGCGAGAGTTTCGAGAAGGAGATTTGGTGGTTAAAAAGATCATATCTGTTCAAAAGGATCATCGTAGTAAATGGATGCAAACTATGAAGGTCCCTATGTTGTGAAGAAAGTTTTTTCTGGAGGAGCAATAATTCTCACAAGGATGGATGGGGAGGAGTTATTGTTACCGGTCAACTCTGACGCAGTTAAAAGATTTTATGCATAATCTGATTTCATAGTTTGGAAAATGTAATATTTTTGGAAATATTGAACTTTGTGCAAAAAACAAAAAAAACATTGGAATCGTATCTGCATTATCTTATGATGAAATAAAATTTTCTTTGATACTTTGTTATTGCTAAGAGAAGTACACATCATAGGTTGTCTACAAGATTTTCTTGAGTTCTAAAGGATGTCGTGGGATAAAAAAAATAAAAGTAAAAAATTACACAATAAATCATGTTTATGGGATCATTGAATTTATTGGAAAAAAATAATAATAAAGGAAAAAATTTTGACACAATCTTAAAGCTTGGCATAAATAAAAAATGAATTAAATTGATCTTTTCAGAGGTAACATATTTGCATGCATATGTCTTAGAAATCTTTTTGAGCCTTCCTTCATCCAGCCCCAAAGAGAAAGGATTTTTCTCAATAATCTGCAGTGTCAATCATCAAAATCTAGAATGAGCATCACATTGCGGCAATAAGTTGGTGTTTTCATGTGATTAATCTTAATTTCAATCTCTTTTCCTCAAAAGCATTCGAAAAAAAAAAGATAATAAAAGTTCGTTAGATTGAAAATCCGCAAAGGGCAATCTAAGCAAAATATAAGACGGTAAAAAGAGAAAGAAAAATGACAAGTGTTGAGAGTCATTGAAATCTGTTGCAGGAGTTAATCTCTCTAAAAATCAAAATTCAAAACGATATATGACCATGTTTCTTCATCTTGAAATATCAATAAAATTCCATTGTACCTTTCTTTGAGTCTGAAAATATATATATTTCAAAAATATCCTAAACAAGGATCATCAGCATGTTGGAAGTCAGTTTAGAATACATATCAAAAGCTTCTTGAAAGAGATCAATCAAAGAAGGAGTGCATCAAAAGCTCCTAAACCAAAGAAAATTAATTCAAAAGGAAAATGTGTGTCATCAATTCGAACAAATGATGTTATCACAAAAAAAAAAAAAAAGAATACGATCTCGGCAATAACATGAATTGTTTCTCAAAACACTTAGTTGATGATTCTTGTTTCAAAAAAAACCGCCACAGTCTTTTTTTTTTTAGCCTCTATATCTTTTTCTTCAAAACCTTTTAAACCTTGACCACGTTACAAGCCACATAAAGTCCATATTGATTGAAAAATGATTGTTAATGATTTTCACAAAGAATAGCCTTGCAACAGAGAAATGTGACTGCCAATACAAGTCAAGTTTCAAAAAAAATGCTTTTGAAGAAGAGGATGATATTAACCTGCCAACTGAAAAAGATCAAAATAGTGTAAGAGAAACACCAACACTGGGGCAATCCTTTCTTATTTGTGTCTTTCCCATATTTTTCTCTATCCAAGGCCGAATTACTTTTTGTCATCCATATTTTAAAACTGGGGCACTTCCATTTAGTTCAATCAATATCTGTTCATTTTTTTAAAGATGCAGTTTTCTTCACATGAGTTGCATTGCTCCAGTTTCTTACTAAATCCATTTTTATTCATCTAACCCAACAACATTGGTTATCCCTTTGAACCTTAATTTCCCACTTCTGTCAAAAATTGGGACAATTCTGTTGCATTATGACCAACTTTCAAAGAGTATGAAAGATTCAAAAATAAAGTTGCACTCATTGCCTATTTGGAGTTTAACATGTCTTTCCCATATTTTTTTGTTCATCCATCCATTCTGACACATATGCCTTAAAATGTTAGAATCTATCACATTTACAATTGTTGTGTCAGGCATTAAGGTTTGTGAATACCTTTGTTCAAATTCAAAATTCAATCCCAATGAATTCAATGATTGCATAAGAAAATATTTGGTTTAAAAAGAGGAACAAAATTGCAAATCAAAATCTTCATGCATTTGAGAAGGCAAACTAGGAAATTCTCATACATTCATATGAGGATCTTCAAATAATAAAATAAAATCTCATGCAAGTCAAAATTTCATGCATTAGCATAAAGTCATGCGTTCAATTCATTCAAATGGATAAAAATTCGAAGACTTTCATGCATTACCATGCATTCATAAATGCATTCATGCATTCATTCCACAATGGAAATATCAAACTTGTTAGGCATTTTCAAAAAAAATTCTCATGCATTCATATATGTATTCAAAACAAAAACCAATTATAAATTCTCATGCATTCAAATATGCGTTTAAATGAAAAACAAATCATATATTAAATTCTCAGATAATGGTTTCATGACCCTCTAATTCAAGGTCTTGATCTTTCTTTACTTTTTGACTCCTTGTAGAAGCAAAGTCATAACTCCTCTTTGATATGTTGATCCCCTGCAGAAGCAAGGTTACATTTGTGTTTGGCACTTGACCCCATGCAAAAGCAAGGTCTTGGCCATTCTTTGATTTTTGACTCCCTGTAGAAGCAAAGTCACAATTATTCTTTAGTATGTTGATTCTCTGCACAAGTAAGGTCACATTTGTTTTGACACTTGATCCTCTGCAGAAGCAAGGTCTTGGCCATTCTTTGGTTTTGACTCCCTGCAGAAGCAAAGTCACAATCATTCTTTACTTTTTGACTCTCTGCAGAAGCAAAGTCACGATTATTCTTTGATATGTTGATCCCCTACAGAAGCAAGGTCACATTTTTCTTTTGGCGCTTGATCCCCTGCAGAAGCAAGGTCTTGGTCATTCTTTATTTTCGAGTTCGTGTGTAAAAGGACTCAAAGTCGTATCCACGTTTTACTTTTCAGTTCATGTGTGAGAAAAGACTCAGTCGAATCTCCATATTTTATTTCTTTTAACATTTTTTTTTTAAAAAGGGACTCAAAGTCAGATCACAATGATTCATAACCCTCTCGTCCTCAAAAGGTCAAGGTCATGACATCATTTTTCTTTCTATTGAATTTTCAATTTTGGATTTTTTTGTTCTTTCGGACGAAATCAGTTGTTTTGTCTTTACTTATCTTTTACTTTAACAATCTGAAATTTTTAATTTTTAAATTATTTAGTAAAATCTGAGTAAAGAGGGGCAACTCTCAACACCCGATTTCGTTCGGTTAAATTAATAATAAAAATATAAGAAAAATTTGATGATTTGGTTATGTGAGTTATGTTATGTTCAAGACTGTTCAAAATTGTTCAAGATTGATCAAGAGGTAAAAGATGAGTGAAATAATAGATAATGAGATATTCTAAAATATCTCTCTCCTTAAAAAACGGAAAAAAAGTATTAAAAGAATTAGAAAAAATACAAATTAAAAAAAATTCCCTCAACTCTTCGTAACTTCCCACTCAATCTTAACTACTCACAAAAAAAATAAAGATAATAATAAAAAAAAGGAGAATTTGTCAATCTTAAAACTACTTTGAGCCACCCATATTCTCCATGTCACAATAATAAAATAAAAAGATGTGACCGTTCTCAAACTGTTTCACCTCACGTTCATCTATACTTCATCTTTAATAATAAAAATAAAAGAAAAAAGAAAGAGTCAAACTTCCAAAACTGCTTTGAACTACTTTCAGAATAAAAATAAATAAAATAATAAAAAAGAGAGGATAATTGCTATTACGTTAAAAAGACCTACTGGTCAGTTTGAGAGATACAAAAAAAAGGAGGAGGATACAAAGACAAAAAGAAGAAAAGAGAGAAAAAAATTAAGCAGGAGAAAAGAGAATATTGATCCTCCTATCTTACTGTCAGCACTCAATTTAAAATTAATTAAGAAGCATCTAGAAAGGAGGCTATAATTCTTGGAGAATCAATACAGGTATGATTTGTAAATATTGAATTTTTATATGGATCTCGAAGATTAAAAATTGTAAGTCTTGTATTCTTGTCTTCTTGTGATGTTTTTTATTTTTATTTTTCTACATCATTCCATTTTTAAATAAATATAAGAATATATAAAGATAAAGAAATAAAAATGTTTTTTTTCTCTTCATGGCATCTCTTAATTTACAAAGTCTTGGATTCGAAACTAGCATTCTAATTTTTTAAAAAATAATTAAAAATCCATCATCACCACAAGCTCTCTGGCTTCTACGAAGATACAGCAGCCCCAACCACAAGCTCACTTTCCACTCCAAACCTAGCCACCAAATGCTTCCGCCATCTTCAACCGATGCAATGCACCTCCACTGCCTCCTCAGAAACCATCTTCCTCACCTTCCTCTCCACCAATCCATTAAGGCTAGGATCACCACAACAATACTCTCCTACCACCATTGCCGCATGCAACTTCCCCCCCCCCCACCTTGTCAAACGTTCCACCAGAACCTCCACCGCGCCTCGCCTGCACCTCGCCACTGTTCGCGCGCAGGCAACCGCCACTGCTCCCAAACCGCAGCATCACCGAACGCCGTTGCCGCATCTCAATAGCCTCTCACAATAACTTCCACAACCTCTGCGATGGTGACACAAACCGTCGTTGCGCCTCTAACCTAAGACGCCTTGCCTGCAGCCGCAATACCAAACCCTCCAGCACCGTCACTGCCACCTAGCTTCGCTCCTCTATTTAGGTTTAGGTTGGTCCTCAATGTGTTGAGGAAAAGAGATGAGGGTGGGAAATTAGGGTTTTGAGTTTTCTTTGGGCCTTAGTGTTTCCTTAAGCCCAGAAACGTTTTACACCCCTTAGGTTGTTATACAACACCCCAAGTTAGAAATGTAGTTTTGTTTAGGCTCGAACTTGGGTCCATTGTGGTTGTTTGCACCCCTAATCTTTATAGTTGCACTCCTACTTTTGTATTTTGACATCTTTGCCCTGATCTAACTTTAAAAAATAGGCTTTACCCATTAACCTCTTAACACTTTTATTTTGATTTATACACTACTACCATTTTTTCATATATAATAATTCACCTTATTTTCTTTTTTTGGCTTAAATTTTATTTTCTTTTGATTTTATTTTATTCATCTTTAAAAAAATATTAATTAATAATAAATAAATAAATAAATAGAATTTTAATAAATTTCTAAATAGACGTCCTCGTCATGGAATTTAATTTAAAATATTTTATTTATTTTAATTTCTTTTAAATAAATAAATATAAATTTTATTGAATTCTCAAATGGTTGTCGCGTCATGGGATTTAATTTGAAAGATCTTAATTTCTTTTTAAATTTTTATTGAATTCCTAAATGGTCGTCCGCATCATGGGATTTAATTTGAAAGATCTTAATTTCTTTTTAAATTTTTATTGAATTCCTAAATGGTCGTCCGCATCATGGGATTTAATTTGAAATATCTTAATTTCTTTTTTATTTTTTATTGAATTCCTAAATGGTCATTTACGTCATGGGATTTAATTTGATAATTTAAAAAAAAAACAGAGGAGTCGCCACCATAATTTATTAAAGGAAAATTATGGAAAACCAAAAACAAGATAAGGCAAGTTCGCAAAAACCAGATTTCAGGTCCGGGAGTCGGTTACGTGTGGGGAAGGTACAAGCACCCCACAACGCCCGTCAAAAGACGGTACCTTTAATTAAACAAATAAAATAAAAGAATGTGGTTTTTCTAAATATTTATCTTTTCCTAAAAATAAAATACAAATAATAATTTCCTAAACAAAAATAAAATACAAATAATAACAAAACAAAATATCTATTTTTTTTAAGGAAGGGCCCGACGAGGATTTGACCTCGCTCCTACGTATCTCTATCGAGAATAGCGAATCAGGGTTACGTAGTTCTTTGTTGATAGAATTGTCGGTTGGTTTGATATTTTGAAATTTTTGAAAGCTTGAGAAGGCTTGGGTCTGGAAGTAAGGGAAATGAATGTCGTCAATGCCAGGTTTAAAGCCTGGGCTTTGGGTAAGGTGCCAAGTTTAAAGCTTGGGCTTTGGAAAATAGTGCAAGTTTAAAGCTCGGGCTTTGAGAAACATTGCCAGGTTTAAAGCCTGGGCTTTGAATAGGGTGCCAAGTTTAAAGCTTGG
>Ga0209489_110467_pt1 | contig 10429 bp, 9 predicted proteins | sample SiratrowhiteBW_FD_187527 | JGI IMG/M metagenome (GOLD analysis project Ga0209489, IMG submission 187527) | Root nodule microbial communities of legume samples collected from California, USA - Siratro white BW (SPAdes) (version 2) | ecosystem: Host-associated > Plants > Roots > Nodule | place: USA...
ACTGCTGTCGTGATAAGCATAGTGGCTCTTCTTATTTACAGTTATGCCAAAGGAGGCGATAAATATGTAAAATCATTATCAGAAGCTTTTATGTTTGGAGGAGAGCCATCGGTAACTTCTTATTGTCTTTCTTTGCTTTTTGAAGGAACCGCCTCGTGTATTATCGTAACGCTTTTATTAATGCTGTATTGGAATAATAAATATGTTGCAGATTAAACTCGCAAAAAGATTTAGCCAATAAAATAAATCCTGAAAAGAATTTTTAAAACTTTCTTTTCAGGATTTACTTTTTGAAACAAAGAAGCATTGATTTACTCTTCATCATCCTCATCTTCATCAGGTTTTGTTTCGTCTAAAGTTCTTCTGTTTGCATCATTATCAAACTCATCATCGTTGTCGTCCTCCCCTTTAAGATCTTCATCTAAATCTTGCGCAATAGGCGCATTTTTTTGAAAGAAAGGATCGGAAGTGTCATTTTCATTTTCTTCTCCTTCTTGATATTCAGGAGTGTGTTTGTGTCTCTGTGACTCGTCTTCGTGCTGATTGATGGCTGGATCTTTTTTCTCCATAGTTTCAGAATTGATTGAATCGCTTGCCGAATGATCTGCTGCGTGATAGATAAGATCTTCCTGATCGTAGCTATCGTAATTTTCTCTTGACATATTCTTTTAGTTTAATGTTATATAAATGTGATTTTTTAAATCTTAGTAAGTTTTGAAGGATCGGTTGCTTCTTCAACACTTTTTCCTTCTGGATTATGATTTTTCTTTTCATTTGAAGTAGAGTTTTCCTCTGTATTTTCCTCATCATAATCGCTTAATCGTCCGGCTTCACCATTACTGCCTCCGGGCTGCATGCCTCCAGATCCGCTATAAGCACTGTTTGCATTTTGATTGGCAAGCTCTTCTTCGTTTTTTTCTAGATTTTGCTTATTATTTTCCATGATTTCCTTTTTTATAATTTTTAAACTTTCTCCAAAAAAGCATCGAATGTTTTTTCAGCTTCTTTTTTAATTATTTTAAAATTAGTAAACCTTAGTGCTTGATTTTTATATTATTACATCGAGCTTTTATATAATAGGTATTAAAATAACTGACGAAATATTGTTTTGTCCAATTTCACTTTGAATTTGTTGGTCAGAAGCCTTTTGCATAATTTTACATGCTATGTATGAAATATTCCAAAAATATCTTGACGAAAAAGTTGAATTGACTCAGGCTGAATCAGAACGTATACAATCATTTGCTATAAGTAAAAAACTTCGTAAAAGACAGTATTTACTCCAAGAAGGAGACATCTGGAAATACGATGCTTTTATAACTCAAGGCTGTGTAAGAACATATACCGTTGATGAAAAAGGCAGTGAACACGTAAACAGTTTTAGTATTGAAAACTGGTGGACAGGCGATCGTGAAAGTTTAATGTTGCAGCAGCCCTCTCGTTTTAATATTGACGCTATTGAAGATACCGAGCTGATACTATTTACCCATGAAAACTTTGAATTGCTATGTCGAGAAATTCCAGCATTTAATAATATGGTCAATGCTATTCTGCAAAGAAGTTTTATAGCCGCTCAAAACAGAATTCAGGCATCACTGACATTAACAGCAGAAGAGAAATATTTAAACTTCATAAATAAATATCCAGGGTTTGCTTCAAGGATTCCCCAAACTATGATTGCCTCATATCTGGGCATGACACCAGAAACACTGAGTCGCATTCGGAAACAAACCGCAAAGAAATAAATCTATAAGGAGCTTTTCGAGCTCCTTTTTTTATGTCCGCTTTCAAACTCTTGATCTATATCAAGTTTTTACTTATTTCTAATCAATGTATAGGTTTTGCATTAGACGCAACTTTGTAATGTTCAAAAGAAACAAACATTATAAACATTTAAAAAATAGAAATCATGTCAAAAACAATTTTCATTACAGGAACAAGTACAGGCTTTGGAAAATTAACAGCGGTAACACTAGCTAATGCTGGTCACTCAGTAATTGCAGGAATGCGAAACACAAATGATAAAAATGCCGCTGCCGCGAAAGAACTTCAAGCAATAGAAAATATTGAAGTAGTAGATATTGATGTTACAGATGACGCATCAGTTAGAAATGCAGTTGAAAAAGTAATCATTAAATACGGAAAAATTGATGTCTTAATTAATAATGCGGCAGTAAGCGGTTTCGGTCTTTTAGAAGGATATTCAATTGATCAGGTTCGTAAAATGTTTGATGTAAACGTTTATAGCGTGCTTCGTATGTATCAGGCAGTGCTTCCTTCTATGAGAAAAGAAAAAAATGGTTTGGTTATCAACATTACAACTGGAGCAAGCGGACATACACTTCCTTTTATGATTCCGTACATCGCATCAAAATTGGTAGTAGAAAGCTTTACAGAAGGATTACAAGATGAACTTGCAGATTACGGAATTGAAAATGTGAGCATCCAACCTGGAGTTTATCCAACCGAAATGAATAACGGATCGAAAGCTGGTATTCATGCAGATAAAACAGCAATTATTGAAGAATACGGTGATGCAGCAACTGAAAAATTCAATGCATTAGGGACAGCATTATTTGGTAAAATGGCTCAGTTTGAAATGAATCCGCAAACAATAGCGGATGGTATTCTGGAATTGGTAAATATGAAAAAAGGGGAGAGACCGCTTCGTTTTCCGCTTGATGCCATTGCTCAAGGAACCGACAAAGAATTTATAGAAGCCCGCGCCAATATTAAAGCAAAATGGGTTGCAGCGTACACTAATTAATTTCCCTTTTAATTGAATTTAAGAATAACAAACGTAAATATATTCATGAGAACAAATTATAAAAAATCGAATAAAAAAGTACAAACATCAGCGGCAGCAATGCTTCATTTACTAATATTATTTTCTGCCTCAGATAAAACAGTAGCACAAAATAGTGCAGGAGTTGTCGGAATTGATCATGTCGGGATTAATGTTCCAGATCTTAATAAAGCCGTTACATTCTTTAGTGATGTGCTTGGTTTTACACCCGTAACACAATTAGGGCCAATTCCGCTTGACGCTGATTGGAAAAAGCTAAACCATATTAATCCTGATACTGGAGTCGTAACTATAAAAATGATTAATGCAGGAAATGGAGCAAGTATAGAAGTATTTGAATATGCTGATAATAAAGGAAGTAAAACTCATCCCAATACAGATGATATTGGAGCGTCTCATATTGCTTTTTATGTAAATGATATTAATGCAGTGGTAGAATATTTAAAAAGTAAAGGCGTAAAAATAATAGGAGAACCATTTACAATGCCTTCTGGAGATACAGCAGGTGAATCTTGGGTTTATTTTGAAACGCCTTGGGGCTCTAAAATGGAATTGGTTTCTTATCCAAACGGAAAAGGTTACGAGAAAGCAAACCCAAAAACGGTCTTATGGTCTCCAAAAAATAAAACAATCAAAAATACGGTTGATGATTTTGATTCTAAAAAGAACACATTGATAGTGGAAAATCATCTGAAGATCTGGAATGAAAGAGACGAAGCAAAACGTAAAGTTTTATTGAATCGAGTTTACGCTGCTGATGTAGAAATGGTAGATCGTCATTTTATTGCTGAAGGATTTGAAGATATTAGTAAATTCATTGTAGAGCTTCAGACTAAAAATCCTGATTTTAGGTTTTCAGCCAAATCTATTGAAACTAATCATAATATAGTGAGATTGTATTGGCAATTTGGTTCAAAAGCAAAACCATCTGTTGTTAGCGGTATGGATTTGTTTGTGATTGAAAACAATAAAGTTCAAAAGCTATATGTTTTTGTAGATCAAAAGGAATAATGTTTACTCATTTTTGAAAATTATAAAAGCCAGAAATTCTTTTTCTGGCTTTTTAATTGTATAGAATGGTTTAGTTTCTATTGTCTCTGAGTTTCCAAATACTTCAATATCTCATTGCTAATATTTTCAGCTGTAAATCCAAATTTTTGATCTAAAACCGAAGCTGGTGCTGAGTAGCCAAAATGGTCTAAGCCATATACAATTCCTCTGGAGCCTGCTAAACTTTCAAGATTAATAGGAAGCCCTGCCGTTAAACCGAAAACCAATCCGTCTTTTGGAATTATACTTTCTTGATATTCTTTTGCTTGAGATCTGAAAATGCCCTCAGAAATTATCGAAGCAACATTTATCTTTAATTGTTTTGTTTTTTCCAATTCAGAAGCCGCTTCTAAAAGAGTGGCAACCTCAGATCCGTTTGCAATTAAAGTAAGATCTGGATTTTGGGTTTCTTTAACCAGATAACCGCCTTTTTTAGATTGTGACGCCGTCTCGAACTTTGGATCCTTGTACGGAAGATCTTTGATGTTTTGTCTCGAAAGGATTAATGCCGTCGGAGTTATTTTATTTTCAACTGCCATTTGCCATGCTACCGAAGTTTCAGTTGCATCAGCTGGGCGCAGTGCTAAAAAGCTCTGATGCCCCGAATGGTTTTTAATTTTTTCTAAAAGCCTAATTTGGGCTTCTTGTTCAATTGGCTGATGCGTTGGTCCGTCTTCTCCAACTCTAAACGAATCGTGCGTAAATACATATTTTACAGGAAGTTCTTGAATTGCCGCAAGACGCATGGCGGGTTTCATGTAATCAGAAAAAACAAAGAAAGTCGCGACAACAGGAATTACTCCTCCATGCAGAGACATTCCGTTTGCAATTGCGGCCATAGTAAGTTCGGCAACACCAGCTTGAAGAAATGCTCCGCTAAAGTTACCTTTTTGCATCACTGAAGTCTTTTTCAAGAAACCATCTGTTTTATCGCTGTTCGACAAATCTGCAGAAGAAACAATCATGTTTTCCACTTTTTCGGCCAAATAGCCTAAAACTTCTGCGGAGGCATCGCGTGTTGCCGCATTAGCTTTTTGAGTTATAGAGCCGAAGTCCATTTCAGGAAGTTCTCCGCTGAAAAACTGTTTTATCTTTTTGGCAGACTCAGGATTTTGATTTTCCCAAGCCAAAATTTTTGATTTTCTTTCAGCAGCATCCTTAGTTTTTTGTTCTAAAACTTTTTTATAATGGTCTTCAACGCTGCTGTAAATGGCAAAAGAATCTTTTGGATCAGCGCCCAAATTTTCGAGTGTTTTTATAAAGTCCGCTTTTGTTGCTCCGATTGGTTTGCCGTGAAGTTCACATTGACCTTCGTATAATGTTCCGTCAGAAGTAACGCAGCCTTTTCCCATAATTGTTCTTCCAATAATAAGCGTAGGCCTTTTTAATTCGGCATTTGCAGCGTTTAATGCAGAGCGTATCTGAGTATGATTGTGAGCGTCAATAGTGATGACCTTCCATCCCCAAGATTCATATTTTGCGGCTGTATTTTCACTGGTTACTTCGTCGGTCATGGAAGATAATTGCACATCATTAGAATCATAAAACATGATAAAATTGTTTAGCCCTAAATGTCCTGCAATTCTTCCTGCTCCCTGCGAAATTTCTTCCTGAACACCTCCGTCTGTTATAAAACCGTATATTTTATGATCGAATAAATTATCAAATTTTTCCGATAGAAATTTGGCCGCGATGGCAGCTCCAATACCCATAACATGTCCCTGTCCCAACGGACCTGATGTATTTTCAATTCCTCTCTTTACATCAATTTCTGGGTGTCCAGGCGTTACAGAACCCCACTGTCTGAAGTTTTCAAGATCGGTTTTTTCATAATTTCCCAAAAGATAGTATTGAGCGTACATTAAAGCCGATAAATGTCCAGCATCCATAAAGAAACGATCTCTGTAAATCCAGTTCATTTCGGTTGGATCATATTTTAAATATTCAGAATATAAAATATGCATAAAATCTGCTCCACCCATTGATCCTCCGGGATGTCCAGAATTGGCTTTTTCAACCATTGATATTGCTAAGGCTCTAATATTATCTGCCGATAATTGGTCTATTGTCTTGTCCATTTTTTAGTTTTTTTTTATAAATGCTAATAACACGCCTGCGAATAAATTAAAGTTTGCAGGAATTAATAATTAATTTTTTATCTCTAAAGTTTGAGTTATGCTATTACTCTTTGTTTGATTTTTTTCATCTGGCTGAGAGCCTCCAACGGCAATTTGAATTTTACCTTCATAAGGCTTTAAGTTTCCGCTTTCTGTTACATAAGAAAGATCTTCTGGAGAAAGTGTGAAATTGACAACTGTACTTTGGCCAGGTTTCAAATTGAACCTTTCAAATCCTTTAAGGCTTTTTAAAGGTGATTTTATTGATGTAATCGGGTTAATTAAGTACAATTGCGCAACTTCTTCTCCTTCCATTTTTCCAGTGTTGGTAACCTTAACAGAAATAGTGACTGGCTGTCCTTTCTTTATTTTAGCGGGAGTTTTTAGTCCGCTGTATTTAAATTCAGTATAGCTTAAACCATAGCCAAATCCGTATAGAGGAATGCCTTTAAAGTAACGATATGTTTTATTATCCATTTTATAATCAACAAAAGAAGGTAAATCAGAATTGCCTTTATAAAAGGTTACGGGAAGCCTTCCTGCAGGATTATAGTTGCCAAAAATGACATCTGCAGAAGCCGTTCCTGCAGATTGTCCTCCATACCAAATGTTGAGTATAGCAGGAATATTTTCAGCTTCCCACGGAAAAGCTATTGCGCTACCGGTCATTATCAGAAAAACTACTGGTTTTCCAGACGATTGAAGCGCTTTTAAAAGTCTTGTCTGTACTTCTGGAAGCATGATAGAAGTACGGTCTCCGCCATTAAATCCAGGTGCGTCAACAGGCATTTCTTCTCCTTCAAGTTGAGGTGAAATACCTCCAGCGAAAATGAAAGCATCTGCATTTTTATGGCGTTCAATTAGATTAGCAAAATCTGTTTTTATAAAATTCCCTGTTTGCAGAGACACTTCAGCTTTTCCCTCACCTTGCCAGTATTCCAGCACTAATTTGTAAACAGAATCTTTTTTGGTTTGCAGTTTGTAGGTTTTTGCTCCCCATCTGTTTTTCCCCCAAGCGTCTATAACTTCTTTTCCATCAACAATAAATCTATAGCCGTCATCTGCAGCGATTTCAAAAGTAATAGAACCATCTTCATCTGCTTTAAAATTAGTAGTATAGCGTGCCGAAAAATGATTTGCCTTGATATTTTTAGTAACCATTTCTCCTTCCTGCCAGAAATTATTTATTTCAGATTCAGTTCTTATAGTTTCAGGTGTGCCAGATAATGTATTGTTATTAAAATATTCAGCTTTAAAACCTTGTTTTCCTTCATAAGAATAACGGCTCTTAAGATCTTTGTAAACCAGCAAAGTGTCATTTGTAAAGTTGATGGCCTTTTCATAAACTACTTCAGTTTCAGGACTTACTTTTTCTTTAATACCTTGTAAAACGGTTGTTAGTTTGGAGGGAGTTCCATTATAATTTCCAAGTATAGAAATTGAATTATCTGCATTTGGACCTAAAACAACAATCTTTTTCAATTTTTTGCTTAATGGAAGCGTATTTTTTTCATTTTTAAGCAGTACTATTGATTGTCTAGCCATTTTTAGAGCATGTTCTTTATGCTCCTCTGATTCTAATACTGAACTTGGAGTCTGAGCATACTTTACCATTGACACAGGATCAAACATGCCCAATCTGAAACGGATCATGAAGAGGCGTTTTACAGAAACATCAATCTGTTTTTCAGTGATTTGTCCATTTTTAACCGCTTGAACAAGTGATTTATAAGCATCTGTTCCGCAGTCGATATCGGTTCCATGAAGCACTGCATCGGCTGAAGCAGATGCCGCATCAGGATGTGTTTTATGGTTTTTAAAAAAATCGTCAATAGCCCAGCAATCAGATGTGACATAACCCGTAAATTTCCATTGATTTCTTAGAATATCATTCATTAAGATATCACTGGCGCAGCAAGGTTGGGTTCTAAAGGCATTATAGGCGCACATAACCCCTGCAACTTTGGAGTTGGTGACTAGTTTTTTGAAAGCAGGCAAATAGGTGTCCCAAAGTTCATATGGAGTTACATCAACGTCAAAAGTGTGGCGCAAAGATTCTGGTCCGCTATGGACAGCGTAGTGTTTTGCGCAAGCCGCTGCTTTTAGATATTTAGGATCGTCTCCTTGAAGGCCTTTTACAAAAGCATCGCCCAAAACAGCCGTCAGATAAGGGTCTTCTCCGTAAGTTTCTTGTCCGCGTCCCCATCTTGGATCTCTAAAGATGTTAATGTTTGGCGTCCAGTAGGTAAGTCCTAAATAGCGTTCGTTGGTTCTATTAAGCTCGACAGCTTTATTGTAAATGGCTCTGCCTTCTAGAGCAGAATAATCGGCCATTTTGAAAAGTGAATTTTTATCAAAAGTAGCGGCCATTGCAATAGCCTGTGGAAAAACTGTTGTTTTAAAGGGAGTTCTTGCAACGCCGTGAAGCGTTTCGTTCCACCAGTCATAAGCAGGAATTCCCAGCCGTGGTATGGCAGGTGCCGCATTTAACATTTGCGCTACTTTTTCTTCCAATGTTAATTGGCTCACCAAGTTTTCCACTCGTTCTTCAAAAGTAAGATCAGTATTTTGAAATGGAAATTTAGGGTCTTTGTTTTGTGCCGTACACCAAAGTGAGATTAATACCAGAATTTGATACTTTAATTTTTTTGTTTTCATATGAATAATTTTTACTGATGTTGCGAACTGATGGAGTGCTGTATTTTTATTAAAAAATAAATTGCAACCGATTGTGTAAAGAAAAGAAAAATATTTTAACTTTAGATCATTATTTAAAAAATAATGCCTTTTTACTGTAGTATTGATGATTTTTTATGATAAAAATTTCATTTTATATTGATTTTCAGTAAATTCGTTGGTAAAGTGGAGGATAATAGTTTTGAAATACTTGACCGATTTTTTAAATTATATTTAAAATTTACGACTAATCATATAGTAAATGGAAGAACACAGACATGTAACAATTTATGATATTGCAAAGAGACTTAATCTGGCTACATCGACAATTTCAAGAGCTTTAAAAGACCATCATACCATAAGTGATAAGACTATTAAGAAAGTGAAAAAGACAGCCGAAGAAATGGGATTTGTTCCCAATACTTTGGCAGCGGGACTACGAGGCAACAAATCTAAAACTATTGGCGTTTTAATTCCAACTATCACACAGCCTTTCTTATCATCTTTGATCAGTGGTATCGAAATCACTGCCAGAAAATCTGATTACTCCGTTATTATTATGCAGTCGCATGATTCTTATGAAGAAGAAGTTAATATGACTAAATCGCTTTATAGCAGTAGGGTCAGCGGTGTTATTTGTTCGTTGGCAATGGAGACAAAAGATACTTCTCACTTTCAGCAATTTTCAAATAATAATATTCCTCTTGTATTTGTTGACCGTGTGCCTAAAGACTTTAATACTTTTAGGGTGGTTATTGATAATTATACGGCAGGATATAAAGCAACAAAACACCTGATAGAACAAGGCTGTAAAAGAATTGCACATATGACAGCAGGTGCTGAATTCGGCAATCTTTATAATGAAAGAAAAAGAGGCTATATAGATGCACTAGCTGATTATGGTCTGCCATTGAGAGAGGAATTGATTATAAATCTGAAAGCAATGACTTATGATGCTGGCGTTAAAGCCTGCAATAAACTGTTTGGGCTAAAATCGCCTCCCGATGGACTTTTTGCGCCAGGAGACATTCTTGCTGTTAGCGCCGTACAAACAGCAAAAAAGAAAGGAATTAAAGTTCCGCAGGATTTTGCTGTAATTGGTTTTAACAATGATCCCATTTCAGAGATAATCGAGCCGAATATTACAACGATTACGCATCCTGCAGAAAAAATGGGAAAAGCGGCAGCAAATATTGTCATTGATACTATAGAATTTCATAAAGAAGAAGAAGCAAAAGAAATCACTTTTCTAAATACTGAAGTATTGGTGCGTGAATCTTCGAAGAAAGTTTAAAATTTTTTTGTCCTTAAAAGAAACTGCTATTGCATTTTATGTAATAGCAGTTTCTTTTTTGTCACATTAATTTAAAGGACATAATACTATGAATATTTTGAATTTGAAAGTCTTAAAAAACTAGCCAAACTTGAATTTAATAAGTTTTTGATTAAGTATATTGGCAATCGGTTGTTAATTAGAAATATCCTAAATAAAGCAAACTAAATTTGCATAGCATGTTTTTTTGTATAATTTTACACAACCGATTGTTTTTATCGGGAAACAATATTATTTTTGCCATTTCTGAAACTATTATCCTAGCGATTGTGAAAAAGAGACAATTGCATGACCAAGCAAAGAGAATAAAATTCAGTTCACAGAATTTTTAGATTTCACCGAAAGGAACTGAAAGAAAGAAGAAGTTAATTATTAAAGAAAAATATCACTATGCCTGAAGACAGCATTGAACACATTAATTTTGAAGAAATAAGCAATCTGGCAATT
>Ga0209489_110469_pt1 | contig 10422 bp, 5 predicted proteins | sample SiratrowhiteBW_FD_187527 | JGI IMG/M metagenome (GOLD analysis project Ga0209489, IMG submission 187527) | Root nodule microbial communities of legume samples collected from California, USA - Siratro white BW (SPAdes) (version 2) | ecosystem: Host-associated > Plants > Roots > Nodule | place: USA...
TTTATTTTTTTTTTTTTTAACTTACAAAATGTTGCGTATTTCAAAAGAGATAGATCACACCCAATTACACAGAGTAATTGGACTTATGTCCTTCGCCGTGCAATTACACGTAAATACATTTTTAATGTGTCTCACATTGATATTGCAATAACTGTATAGAAGGCTTTATTATTAAAATAATAAATAAAATCGTCATTTTATGAAGTTCTACGCTATGTATAAGATTTTCGTTCTATGCCCTACATTTAAAAATGGATATAATTATATTTTTAATCCTTAAAATTTGAGATAACTTCAGTCTTAGTCTCTTAATTAATAAAATTAATCTGTCAAAGGTGAAAAAAAAGTGCTTTTAATCTCTAAAAATTAAATTGAAGGTACTAAAAATAGTTTAAATCCTAAATCTTAAACTTTAAACACTAAATCTTAAAATTTATTTTCTCTGAAATTAAGTATTTAACTATTATTTTTTTTTTGAGAAAATAAAAAAGGTTTTATAAATTTGGAAGACGAAAATAAAAATTGTCTTAAATTTCAAATTTCCAACACGGTAAAAACATAATTAAACATTTAAATTACATACCTAAATTATTATTATTATTATTATTATTATTATTATTATTATTATTTATTGCTTGGTGCTTCCTACCTTTCTTTTTGTTGTTTCCATGTTACTGGCTAGACATGGGTCATTTTCTCTCCTATTTTGCTTACTTTTTATCGTATAATTAATGCATCAAGTTTTCATACACGGACCAGGCTCAATCAAAGCAAAAACAATTAGGGGAGATATAAGAATTACTTCTAGAATTTATTAATGTTTTTACTTTAGCTCAAATTATTAGTGGGTTAAGTAAAAAAAAACATATATATTATTTAGCCAATATTATTTTTAATAAATAGATAATAATGTTTCGAATTTAGTCCAAACTATGAGGGAATAAGTGTGAAGAGAGAAGAAAAAAAAAAAAAAAAAAAAAAAAGGGTAACGCAAAGCGCTAAAGTATAAAGGATAAAGTGTATTTTCTCAATTTTGTTGCTTTTTCATAGCAAAAGTCAAATATCTCTGTTTTTCTCTTTTTGTCACATTTCTTATGTATAAATAGTAATGCCTAATTTATTCTTTTTTTTTCTTGCTTTTACCATACAAGTTAAATCTCTCACCTTTTTTTTTTTTTTTTTTTTTTTTTTTTTGTTTTTTTTTTTTTTTTTTTTTTTTTTATTTTTTTTTTTTTTTTTTTTTTTTTTTTTTTTTTTTTTTTTTTTTTTTTTTTTTTTTCTTTTTATTTTTTTTTTTTTTTTTTTTTTTTTTTTTTTACTATTTTGTGTAGTTCTTTTCTTTCTTTTTTTCCTTGTTCCACCATTATTTAGAAGCACTAATAACAATTAATTGGTTTGAAATATCTGAGGCTCGATTTGTTAATTTAGTCGTGGACTTATTACCTAATTCCTTAATCAATTAAGCTAACTTTAAAGTTAAAACTAGATCTTTAATGATAAATTGGTTCTCATTTCAACCAATATAAAGATTTATTATATAATAATTTGTTTTACATAAATTTTCAAATGTAATAATATTATAAATTATATATTTTTTTTGAATTTGTATATTATTTTTGAATTTATATGATTAAATTCTCGCTGAAACTTGTTATTCTCACTATTATGATATATAGTATCTTAAAATTTAATTAAAAGTACTAAGTATTTTCTTTATATATAATATTTTTATAGTGTTTAAGAGTATACTTCATCACGAGTTGGTGCTTATTTATAGAAATTGTACCTATTCAGTAGACTAAATATTTGGACAAATACACATCATTAAATATATTAGAATTTTCAGTGTATTATGTGGAATACAATTCATATATTCCTTCTCAAATTTTAAATAAGGAGTAAGGATTACAGATTGATGAATAGACTATATCAACATATTAGCAACTGATTTGACACCACCCATGTCAAAACAATCTAGGATTTTTGAATGTACTCTTTTTAACATAAAAAGGAGCTTCTTTTAAGACAATCTTTCTTAATCTATGTCCAAAATTATATCACCTGCTCCTAAATCTTTCATCTCAAGTCCGTTACTTAAGAGTGACTACAATTCTTGTATCTTTACTTTATGTATAAATGTTTATGAGCATATCATCTACACAAAGTAAAGGGTAAACATTGGATTATCCTCCGCCTTCTTGTGATACACATACATCATAAGAACTTCTATTGTACACATAAGAAATGATGAATCGCTCAATTCTCTTGTACCGTTGTCTTTGAGATTACTTCACACCGTACAACGATTTCAATAGTTCGAAAATCCAATTTAGTTTGTTGGGTATCACATAACAAGAAGTTTACAAATAAAAACACTCTAAACATTAGACAATTTATCGAACATATAATTAAATGTGTAGGAAAAGATATTGAAATTAAAAGAAAATGAAGATGGTTCTTTGTAATCATTCTTGACGAACACATACATGAACAAATACACTTATTACAAAAACAAAGTACCTATGCTCAAATAAAAAAGGGTGAGTTATAAGAATTTTTAAGAATTTACATACAAGCGCTATAAAAAAAAGAGTTTTAATGGTAGTCAAATTTATCAATAATATAAAAAATTATTATTATTATCACAACTATTTTATCATTGTTGTTATTGTTATTATTATTATTATTTTTATTACCATAGTTATTGTTATTGTCAAATTTATTAACACATAATTTGGTAGTCAACTTAGCGATAGATTTTATTATTGGATAAGTCTCTTAAAGTATTTGACACTTACTGACGGATAATGTGACATTCAATTTATTGACTAATTTCATTGGCAGATAATGAGAGACTCAATTTACTAATGAAATTTACCGACAGATAAGTCTTTTAAAGTATTTGGTGTTTGATAATATGTATTTTCTTAACTTATCGACAAATTTTATTAATGGATAATGCCGCGATCAATTTATGGACAAATAATTTGGTGGTTCATTTATCGATGAATTTTACTAAAGATAAGTTCTTTAATATATTTGGTGCATAACTTATCAATAAATTTTAGTAACGAATAAACAATTACCAACAATTTTTATTGGTAGATATTTTGACGCTGAATTTACTAATGAATTTTACCAACAAATAAACCCAAATATTATAAAACTATATTGTTGCTATCTATCTATTATTTTACTTAAATAATAATATGTTATTAACAAATATATATTCATAAATACTTATCTATCGATAAATATACAATTTTTTATAGCGATACATTCACCCATCAACACCTTTAAGTTAGCAAAATTCAAGAGTGTGGTTGAGACAAATTATATGTCTTGTACTTATTTGTTTCCATTAATATCTTCGACTTTTTATTTTTGAGAATAAACAAATTTATCTTTGCACCTCTCAATTTTTATTAAAATTATATCTAATCTTATATACCATTAGTTTTCAATAACTTTCTTTACAACAGATAAATCTTTGTTTTGACTTATTTATTCCTAAGAATATTTTCCACTTGTTTATTTAAGAGTGAACATGTGTGTCTTGCACCTCTCAATTTTTATTAAAATTATACTTAATCTTATATACCATTAGCATTTAATAACTTTCTTTATAACAAGTAAGTCTTTCTGGACTTATGTTTCACTTTCTTCATGGGTTTGAACCTGAAAATCTTCATGCATCACCTCTATATAGCATTCATCTTTTTCATATTCAATAAGTATTAGGATGTTAGTAGTTTTTGCACGTTAAAATTAACACAATTCATGTAACGTTCTATAAAAATAGGGTGTACCTAAGATTTGGCTATAATGATAAACCTATTGAAAGGTCAGAGTCACAAAGTCTTTCAAAAGAATAAAAGGTTACTTAAAGACATTGTTCTCCAACACCATAAATCCTTTTATGTGTTAGTACCCTTCCCTGTTCATATCAACAGGCCACTCCACATCACTATCCTACTCAATATTCATTACATGTTCCACCCCAATTTTATTTTTTATATTTTGGATGATTTAAAGTTTAATGAACAATTTTACTGTCTAAATAATTAAGAGTAATCAACTCTCAATTAACTCAATACTTGTACTAACCGAAAATCATGGACATATAAAAAATATATAAAATCAATTATCTTACATTTTTATAGTAATTGAATTTTTCTTTATGAATATAGTTATTTTAAACCTTTTCAATTTAGATTTAATCATTATTATCTGATTTTTAATATCTCAAATTTAATATTTATAAATAAATTGATATTAAACCATTTTAATCCCTGTAAACAATATTTATATAATTAGAAGTAACAATTGGTAGACATCCAATATCCAAAAAGACAACAGTACTATTAATAATTTATATTTTTCTTGCGTTTTCAGGCCAGTTTATTCTTGAATAAAACTCTCCTTCAATTTTTCTTACCTTCGCCATTCCTTTTCTTTTAAATATTGTAGAATATAATAATTGGTTATTACATTGTTTATTTTATTAGTTTAGACTTTTTTACACCTGTCAACAAAAATATTGTACATTGGATATATTTTCATTATAGATCTAAAAGATAAAGAAAGTGAATAAGTTTTATATTTGTTGTTTAAATGATTAAGAGGAAAATGTAGTTATTTAAAAAGAAACTTTTCACATATGATGTACGATCCATCCACGTAAAAGTCTATTAGAAGACTAGTGTGTGATGTTTTAAATGAAAGTTATATTCACACTGAGATTTTCATTTTCGTATATGAAGCTCAAATATATATAAAATTTACAAAAAAAGGTACTAATAGTTTAATGTTTCAACACAATAATAAAAAAAATACATCAAATATTTGCGTATAAACAACTCCTAAACTCAAATTTCATTAAGAAATCATTTTCTTATTTTTAAAGGAATTGAATCTTCTGTGTTTTATCTTTTAAAATTTGTTTTCATCCTCTTATGACTCTATTCCAACAAATCCACTTGATGCAATTTCCATTTTCGATTAAGTACAACAAAAGAGTGATCATGTTAATTCTATCAAAATTATTGTTCCTACAGAGCCTGAGGGCCAAGAACAATAAAAGTTCTTGCGAAGCCTTGAGGCTGAGAACAAAACTTCGAGGTGTCAACTCCCCTGGTCTCTTTCTCTCTGGTCTTCTCCCCTAGTCCCCCTCAGTTACCAGAAGTATCTTATCTGATAAGGCAGATTTTTTCCCTTCCAAAAAGTCCTCCTGCGCTACACTTACTATTTTCTATTTATACTGTTGTGGTTGGCATTATGGGGAAGACGTATAGCCTCTTAGCCTTCAGAGATATGATGACTGTTCTGCACTGTGTCAGAGGGAAGACGTGCAGTCTCTCTTGCATGAGGTTGTTGTTCTGCACCATGTCAGAGGGAAGGCGTGTAGTCTCTCTTGCATGAGGTTGTTGTTCTGCACCATGTCAGAGGGAAGGCGTGCAGTCTCTCTTACATGGGGTTGTTGTTCTGCACCATGTCAGAGGGAAGACTTGTAGTCTCTTCTGCACAAGGTAGGCGTGCGGTCTCCTCTTTGCCAGGTAATGCGAGCGCCGTTCATTGGGATTTGTTCTTTTGTCAGATGTAAGGTGCCTATTCCCAATGCAAAGGGAATGGAGATGTTGGTTTGTTGGTATTGGCTTGGTGCCTATCGTCTTGGGTACTTGTCAGCTTGGTTACCTGTTGGCGTGACACTTGTTGGTCACTCATGTATGCTCGGGCACTTGTCAGCCTGGTTACTCCTCAGCCTGGTTACTTGTCGGCCATACTTGTAGGCCTAGGCCTTGGCCATATGGTACACAAGCCTCCCAAGCTTGAGTAGTTGTTGAAGTACGAAGAGCTTCATAAGTAGTGTTGTTGGCTTGAGCTCTTTGGGGACTTATCGGCCATTCTTGTAGAACCAGGCACTTGTCGGCCTGGTTACTCCTCAGCCTGGTTACTCCTCAGCCTGGTCACTTGTCGGTCATACTTGTAGGCCTAGGCATTGGCCATATGGTACACAAGCCTCCCAAGCTTGAGTAGTTGTTGAAGTACGAAGAGCTTCATAAGTAGTGTTGTCGGCCACATTCTTTGATGGCCATGTAGCTTAACATGTAATGTTGTCAGCCACACTTGATGGCCCTATAGTGCACTGCCTCCCAACTTTCGAGCTTTTGGCGCTACAATGGTTTCCACACTTGAAAGTTGTTGACCCCGTTGATTATGGGAAATTCATGCCATCTTGTTTGGTACAGTATTTTTCCCTTCCTGAAGGTTAGGTTAAGCGTGGCTTTTGGGCCTTGGGCCTTCTCTTGATGGGACTGATGTGTTGCAACCCTCGAGATCTGTAAGATCAAATGGTTGGAAGGTGAGGGGTCGTTGATCTCCTTCCCAACATTCTCTATAAGTGGAGGTTTGGAAGTTCACTTTGGCATTTTCCAGTGCTTTCTTCCTTTAAGGTCCGATATCTTTTTCTCTTCTGAGAGCTGTCACCTCTTCGGCCTTAATTGTGTGCTGTCGTCTCTTCGGCCTTAAGGTAATCATGTCCTTTTCGTCCTTGTCTTCTACTTCTCGGTCTTTTTCTACTTATCAATCTTCCTCCACTTCCCGGTCTTCTTCTACTTCTAAATCTTCTAGTATGCCTGGGGAGTTAGTTAGTTCCCCTAAAGATTCCCCGCCTTCGGGTGTTTTGGTAGTGAGGAACACTGATGTGGCCGAGGAGTCCTCGGGAGATACCACGTTCAGTGATCCCCCCTTTAGGTCTGGGTATGATTGGGTGAGTGATCTGGTTTTGCAGCAGTCTTCTAAGTATCGCTGGTCTTCCTCTCTAGAATACTTTGTCGCGAGTGTCCCTATGGTAGTCCCCGAGGTTGAGAGCGGTTTCGTGTCGATGGAAAAGTGTTCGGCTAGTGATCGCGTTTGTTATGGCTGGGAAGAGGGCGAGTCTGATTTCTTCTTCATGTATTCGGCCTTCTTCACCGATGTTCACGTTCGCCTTCCTCTTGATGAGTTTACTATGGGGGTTTTGCGTATTTTGAATGTTGCCCCCACCCAACTGCACCCTAACTCTTGGGGTTATCTCCAATGTTTTCGGCTTCTTTGTGAAATGTTCGGTCTTGTTCCTTCTCCCCAATTGTTCCTTCATTATTACAGTGCTCGTCCCAGCAACCCCGTTCGTTGGGTGTCTTTGGTTAGTCAGTCTGGGGGTGCGTTGTTTTCTCCTTACACTGTTTCTTATAAGCGTTTCAAGACCGGGTTCTTTCGTGTTGCCATAGAGCCGGCAGGGCGTCAGTACTTCTACTATGGTGACATTCCTAAGTTTCCTTTTCATTGGACGCCCAATCCTGTTCATTACTTATACTGGCCTAGGTCATCAATGACCGATGAGGACCAGATAATTTTCAATCTTTTTGATAGACTTCCGAGGAGGTTACCTACCCGGAAAATTCTCAAGCTTTACCTTTGCTCTCAGCGCTGGGTTGATTTGAGTGGTATGTGCGTTCTTATGTTTTCGTATGGTTCTCGGTCAATATTAACTTAAATAAACTCTGTTTGTCTTGTTGATAGGTATCATGGCTCAAGCAGGTGCATCAGATATGCTCACTAAGCTGCGTTTAGAGAAGGCGCAACGCACACGAGAGGCCGCCAAGGGTGCCTCTTCTAGTGCTGTTAGGACTTCGGCCTCCCATCCTGCTCAACAGGTCATTCCTGTTGACCTTGTTCCTCCCTTGGTCGAGAAGAAACAAAGGAAGAGGAAGAGTAAGTCCAAGGAGAAGCGTCAGGACCCTCCTGAGCACACTCCCAAGAAGGCTAAGACTCTTGGCGAAGATGTCGGCAGCAGTGGGAGCAAAGCTTTGGTCTCTCATGACCTTGAGTGTCACAAGGGCGTGAATGTTGCCCTTATTCAGACTGAGAACGAGGTCTTGTTGTCATGCTTCAAGGGAGGAGACTTCATGACCGACTTGCTGGAACTCCAAGCGCGAGCTATGGCTGCTGTTCGCCTCTTGGCTCATGAACGTTCCCAAGAGTCGGCCAAGGAGCTTGAAGATCTGAAGTCAAGGTTGGTCGACTCCCGAGGCGCATTGAAGAAGGTCATGGAGGCCAAATTTGCTCTGCAAGACCAAGTCAATAAGCTGACTTCTGAGCTTTCGGTTTCAAAGTCCGACATCTCTAAGCTGGAGATGCGGTGTGGTGAGTTGGAGAGGAAAGAGGAGGAGTTGACGGCCAAACTATCTAGGCAGCATGAAGAGCTTCACGGTGTTATTCAGGATCGTGATGATGCCTTGTTGACGAAGGATGAGACTATTGCCAAGCTTGAGCACGAGGTAGCTACCCTCAAGGATTGTGTCCTGAACGTTGCTGAGGAATGATTTAACCAAGCTATTCGGCAAGCTGTTCTGCTGTATGGGGTGCCTGCTGATGGTAACCAGTTTGATGTTGAGAAGGAAGTTTTTCAAGGTCAGCTTATTCCTATTGAAGATATGCCCAATAAGGGAGCTGACAAGGTTGATGAGGGGGGAGAGGTTGACGGTGGAGATGAGGAGGATACTCTGGAAGGGGAGGGTGGAGAAGATGGCGAGGATGAAGAGGGCACACTCGAGGCAGGGGTGGATGATGCTGATGGGGAAGGTTCTGTAGAGGCCGAAGAGGCCGAATAGGTTGTTTGTTCACTTAGTTTTTATTTTGTAAATGGGTATATGCACGACTTCGCTTGTGCTGTGACATTCTGCTCCACCTCTTGTAATTTTTTGTTATTAATACAAAGGATGTTTTGCCCGGTTGTTAGCTATATTCTTTTTGTTCTTTATTCTTTAAGCATTATAAGTGCTCATATTTATTAGATATCATTTATTTGATTTCTAAGTTAAGGCCGAAAAGTTTTCGGCTTTGTTACCAATCGTTTATAACTGGGTTTCTATTGTTGAGGCCGAGAAGTTCTCGGTTTTGCTACCAATCGCTCTTGATTGGGCCGAGAAGTTCTCGGTCTTCTTACCAATCGCTCTTGATTGGGTTTTCTAAGTTGAGGCCGAGAAGTTCTCGGTTTTGCTACCAATCGCTTTTGATTGGGCCGAGAAGTTCTCGGTCTTGTTACCAATCGCTCTTGATTGGGTTTGATAACAATATAATTTACGGTTTATTGGGTACGACTACAGTTTGCAAAATAACTGAATAATTTCATTGAAGTAGAGCCTCATTAAAACCTTCTCAGCCAAAACCCTCCTTAGGGAAAAAAGACTGAGGTAGGAAAGAGTGCCCTATTACATTGCAACAACACAACAAAGTATAAACTGAAATAGAATTTGAGATAGACAGAAAGCATAGACTAACTAAAATAGAATTTGAGATGGGATGCGTTCCAAGTCCTTGGTATTGCCTTTCCCGATAAGTGCTCCAGGTGATATCCCCCATTTCTTGCTACTTGTCGGACCCTAAAGGGTCCCTCCCAGTTGGCAGAGAACTTGCCTTCTCCCTATCTTGCTTCACTTCTCATTCTCCATACTAAGTCCCCAGCATGGAAACTTCTCGGTTTGACCTTAGAGTTATATTTCCTTTCAGCCCTTCTTTTGCTTGCCTCTTCTCTCACTCGTGCCTTGTCTCTTAGTTCGTTGACTAGGTCCAGGCTAGCCATGAGACTTTCACTGTTAAGCTTTAAGTCGAACATCTCTCTGCGTAGGCTGGGCTCTCCAAGCTCCACTGGTAACATAGCGTCTGAACCATAAGTGAGGCTGAAGGGGGTCTCCTTGGTTGAAGATTGTGGAGTGCACCGATATGCCCAAAGCGCTTCCAGTAACTCCTCAGTCCATCTTCCTTTGGCTGTGCCCAGTCTTTTCTTCAATTCATTCAGGATGACTTTGTTTGCGGCTTTAGCTTGTCCATTGGTTTGGGGGTGTTCTACGGAGCTGGTGACGGAGTGGATTCCCAATCCTTTGTAAAAGTCTTGGAGTCCCTGGTCAATGAACTGCCTCCCATTGTCTAAAATGATTGTGTTCGGTAACCCGAACCTGCATACTATATTCTTCCACACAAAAGACTGAACCTTGTTGGCAGTGATGGAGGCTAAGGGTTCGACCTCTATCCACTTAGTAAAATAGTCAACAGCAACAGGAGAAACTTACATTGTCCCTTCCCAGGGCTGAATGGTCCAATGATATCAATTCCCCACTGGGCAAAAGGCCAAGGCGAATTCATATGATGCAACACTTCAGGTTTAACCCTTAGTATATTGCCAAATTCTTGGCATTTCTGGCACTTCTTCACGTATTCGGCTGCATCACTTTCCATTGTTGGCCAGTAGTATTCGGCCCTCAGTGCTCTGGTTGCCATGGTACGTCCTCCAGAGTGAAGGCCACAAATACCTTCATGCAATTCGGCCATGACATACTCTGCCTGATTTTTGTTGATGCATTTTAACAGTGGTCTCGAGTAGCT
>Ga0209489_110470_pt1 | contig 10422 bp, 9 predicted proteins | sample SiratrowhiteBW_FD_187527 | JGI IMG/M metagenome (GOLD analysis project Ga0209489, IMG submission 187527) | Root nodule microbial communities of legume samples collected from California, USA - Siratro white BW (SPAdes) (version 2) | ecosystem: Host-associated > Plants > Roots > Nodule | place: USA...
TTTTTTCTTTTTCTTTTCTCTTTTTCTTTCTTTTTCTTTTTTCTGTTTCTCCTTTTTTTTTTTTCATATTTTCCTTTTCTTGAGAAGCTTGCAATGTACTCCTTGCCTGATGTGCATTTTCCTTTAAGCTTTAGGAACTTCTGATGATACTCCTTTCTTGATTTTTTTTTTTTTTTTTTTATGAATTTCTTCTATCGAAACCTTAGGCTGAACTTCAATTTGTTAATGTCTTCCAACACATGTTTTTTTCCTTTTTTCCCTTGTCCTATCTTTTGCTGAGATTGCCCTTGCAGGTTTTCAATCTAACAGACTTTTATTTTTTACTTATTTTGGACGCCTTTGAAGACAAGACACAGAAACAATCCTTTCATTAAAAACACAACATTTTTGCCCTAGTATAAGAATTTCCTTAAGTAGCAATCCTTGAGGCAAACCTTTTTTTTGGATATTTGGAGAACTTTTAGGCTTTTTAGGAATTTTGGAAAGGTGAAAGGTATCAAGCACTATATCGAGACAATTTATTTGAGAAAGCAAGCTTTTACCTCCGTTAAGCGTTTTGTTATTCACGGTTCATTTTGTCATTTATGATCTTATGAACTCAATAATTCAAGAACAAATAATTCATCCCATTGAAAAAAGAGAATTTTTGGAACTTTACAATGAGAGTACTAATATTTACAAAACAAAATTTGTGCAAAATAAAATCCTGTGTCTATGGAATCATATCAAGTATAGAACTTTTTGACTGTGTCAGAGTTAACTGTCAAATGTAACTCTTCCTCATTCATCTTTGTGAGAATCAGTGCACCTCCAAGCAATGTCTTTTTCACCACATAAGGGCCTTCATAATTTGGCATCCACTTCCCTCTGTTATCTCTTTGGACTGTTACGATCTTTTTCATAACCAATTCCCCTTCTTGGAATTCTCTAGGGCGTACCTTCTTATCAAATGCCCTTTTCATTCTTCTTTGGTATAATTGTCCATGATAGACCGCTGCTAGTCTTTTTTCATTGATTAGGTTGAGCTGGTCATGTCTAGCTTACACCCATTCAGCCTCTTCTAATTGAGCCTCCATCAATACCCTCAGGGAAGGAATTTCAACTTCAAAGGGAAGAATTGCTTCCATCCCATATACAAATGAGAAGGGTGTTGCCCCTGTTGAAGTTCGTACTAAAGTACGATATCCGTGCAAAGCAAAGGGTAGCATTTCGTGTCAGTCCTTGTACGTGACTACCATTTTTTGGACAATTTTCCTTATGTTCTTGTTTGCCGCTTCTACTACTCCATTCATCTTGGGTCGATAAGGAGTACAATTATGATGCTTAATCTTGAATTCTTCACATAGCTCAGACATCATTTGTTTATTCAAGTTGGGAGCATTATCAGTGATGATTCTGCTAGGTAGACACATTTGTTTATACCCCACATTGAAAATGGCCATGGTGCGGATAACACATTTAATGCTGTCGGCGAGACATTGATATTTTCCGCATATTTTTGACACTTAAGACATTTCCTGACATGGATGCAACAATCATTCTCCATAGTCAACCAGAAATAGCCTGCTCTCAAGATTTTTCTAGCCATTGAATGAGCATTCATATGAGTTCCAAAATTTCCTTCATGAACCTCCTTCAAGATTAGTTCTGCGTCTTTGGCATCTACACATCTAAGGAGTACCATATCATGATTTCTCTTGTACAATACTTTCCCATTTAGGATGAACTTCGCAGCCAATGTTCTTAATATTCGCTTATCATTCTCATAGGCCCCTTTAGGATATTCTCTGTTCTTGAGATATTGCTTAATATCAAAATACCACGGCTTGTCGTCTGATTCTTCTTCTATAAAGGAACAATAGGTTGGATGTTCGTGACTTTTCATCTTGATCATTGGTAGTTCACCTCCTTGGTTTACCTCAAACATGGATGATAAGGTTGCTAATGCATCAGCCAATTGATTATCTTCCCTCGAGATGTGATGAAATGTTATAGTATCAAAATACTCCATCAATCCCTTAATATATGCTTGATAAGGAATCAATTTTTGATCTCGAGTTTCCCACTCCCCTTTTACCTGTTGGACAACAAGGGCAGAATCCCTATATACTTCTAAACATTTTGCCTCAAATTCAATGGCAGCTCGAATACCCATAACACACGCCTCATACTCTGTTGTATTGTTGGTGCAATCGAAACACAATCTTGCTGTCATAGGCATGTATTGTTTTGTATGAGTGATAAGGATTGCCCCTATTCCATGCCCCAATGCATTAGATGCTCCATCGAAGAACAATGTCCATGTATTCTTGTTATTGTCCTCTTCAAAGACCAAAATTTCTTCATCCGGGAATTCAAGCTGCATGGATTGGTAATCTTCAATGAGTTGGTGTGCCAAGTGGTTTGCAAGGACACTGCCTTTAATAGCTTTTTGAGTAACGTATTGTATGTCATATTCGGATAAAAGCATTTGCCATTGGGTTATTCTTCCCGTAAGAGTAGGTTTTTCAAAGATATACTTAATTGGATCTATCTTGGAGATTAACAATGTTGTGTGACTTAACATATATTGTCTCAATCTGTGGGCAGCCCAAACCAAAGAATAACAAGTCCGTTCTAATACAGAGTATCTTTGCTCACAATCTGTAAATCTTTTACTCAGGTAGTAAATGACATACTCTTTCTTTCCTGTTTCATCATGCTGACCTAGAACACAACCCATTGATCCATCTAACAATGTCAAGTATAAAATAAGAGGTCGCCCAGGGATTGGCGGACGTAATATTGAGGGTTCTTGTAGATATTGGTTAATCTTCTCAAAAGCTGCTTGATAGTCTTCATTCCATTCTTTGGTCTGATTCTTGTACAACAACTTGAATATGGGCTCCTAGGTGGAAGTCAATTGAGAAATGAACCTAGCAATATAGTTTAGTCTTCCTAGAAAACCCTGAATTGCTTTTTCCATGCATGGATGGGACATTTCTAGAATTGCACGCATCTTGTCTTGGTCCACTTCGATCCCCTTTTGACTTACAATGAAACCTAGAAGTTTTCCAGATCTCACGCCAAAAGTGCATTTTGCCGGATTCAGCCTGAGCTTGAATTTTCTTAATCTTTCAAATAGTTTTCTCAAGTTAGCTAGATGTTCTTCTTCAGATTTTGACTTGGCAATCATATCATCAATATAAACTTCAATTTCTTTGTGCATCATGTCATGAAAAAGAGTTACCATCGCCCTCTGATACGTTGCTCCATTGTTTTTAAGTTCGAATCACTTTATAACAAAAGGTTCCCCATAAAGTAATGAAAGCAGCCTTCTCCATATCTTCCGGTGCCATCTTAATCTGATTATACCCGAAAAAGCCATCCATGAATGAGTATAATGAAGATGTAGCAATATTGTCCACTAACATGTCGATATGTGGTAGTGGAAAATCATCCTTAGGGCTTGCCCTATTCAAATCCCGATAATCAACACACATTCTCACCTTCCTAATTAAATTGGCTTGACTGTCAAAAATGTCCCCAGTGGATCGCAACCAGGATCCTGACGGGGCGATAAAAAAATTTAATTTAGTTTTAAATATTAATTTAGAGAATTAGAGTTGTCACCATAGTTTATTAAGAAAATTCATAGAAAAACCAAGAATAAAATAGTCTGCAAACCAAAGTAAGGGTTCGGGAGTCGGTTACGTGTGGGAAAGATATTAGCACCCCACAACGTCCGTCCTAAGATGGTACCTTTAATCAAATGGATAGAAATAAGTATGGTTTTTTCTATTATTTTTCCCCAAATAAAATAATATTCACAGTAAATAATAAAAACAAGCAAGTATATTTATAAGGATGCCTACAAATACAAAGCAAATAAACAAGTAAAATATTTTGTTATTTTTATTTGGACCCGATAAGACTTGACCTTGGTCCTACATATCTCTATACATGATAGAAAATTAAGGTACATGTAGTTCTATTTTAAGAATTTTGTTTGGTGATATTTTTTAATTTTTAAAACTGTTTTTTGTAATTTATTTTATTGAATTAAATATTTTTATTATTTTTTAAAAAAATGCTTTGTTTATTATTATTTTTTTAATTATTTTTGAAATTATTTGAAATATAATATTTTTATTATTTAAAAAAAATGCTTTGTTTATTATTATTTTTTTAATTATTTTTGAAATTATTTGAAATATAATATTTTTATTTTTTTTAAAAATGTTCGTTAATAAAAATGTTTTTTATACTCCTTTTGCCTAACCCACTTTTATTTCTGTTAAAGGAAAGAAAAAAGAATACAAATATACATATAAACATAATTAAAATTATAAAGAACTTAATATTCATTATTTATGTGGCATGGAGCACCAGTACCACACATTACCCCTTTATTCATAACTTCAGTATATATTCTTTTTTTACGAAATATTGAATAAAAAACTAAATAATTGATTTAAATAATAAATGCAAATGGCATAGACATAAAATAATTAATATATAATTAGTTATAGTAAAAATATTAAGCCCAAAACGTTTTTTTTATCAATTTTCCCATTATCATTATTATTATGTTTACATTTTTATTTTTTCCCAAAAATTAAGTAATGTTTTATACTTTTTATTTTTTAAAAATTTGTTATATTCTTTAATTTTTTTTGAAAATTTTTATTTTTTCTGATTTTTTTTGAAAAATATTTTATTTTTTCAACAATTTTTAAAGCTATTTAGAAACTTTTACATTTTTTCTTTTTTTGAAAATTTTTACCTTTTTATGATTTTTGAAAATTGTTTCACAAAAACAACGTCATTTTATTTTTTTCTTACTTTTTCCCAAAAATTAATAATTCATTAAAGTTTATGAAAATTTTATATTCTGCTTGAGAAATTAAAAAGGTCTTGTACTTTTTATAATTTATTTCTAAACGAATCAAAACAATAAGTGCTGAATATCAAGATATTGTGATAACTTTCAAACAAGACAATAATATTACATAAAGAAATAAAGGAATCAAGTGAGCAATCAAAATATATCAATTGAAGATCCTCAAACAACATATTTCCCTTTTATCTATAACTTTTGAGAGCGTCTTACGTTTTATTATACTTTTTTTTAACACGAATCAAAGCAATAAAGGTTGAATAATACGACAATAAAAGAATCAAATGAGCAATCAAACTAATCACATTATCTACAACACATACAAAAAATGATTGAATTGAGCTTACCCATTGAAGCACTACTCACAAACTTCAGACTTTTTCTCTTTCTACTCACGAACTTGGGACTTTTTCTCCTTCTGCCCTCAGATGACTCTAGATACCCACTAATTTTTCAGCACTGTAATTCTTGTTATCTCTCTGTGTTTTTTCGTATGCGCATCCACTTGCTTACTGTGTATATTTATACTAATTCTAGTCAGCCCACTCGTAATTCAAATTTTAAATCCATTAATTCCTAATTATTCTCAATTATAATTTGTGAACTGCCAATTGATTATTCATTTTAATTCAGATTCAAATCTATTAATTCTTAGTTATCCCCACTTATGACAATAATTGACTGTTAAATCCCAAGGACGAACATAGACTGAAAAAATGGGCAGAATTGTACTGTTGTTGTTGTTATGGCATCATAACCTCCCATACATATAATCAAATTCGAAAAATAAATGAATATGGGGAATAAATGAGAAATATTAGAGGTGATGTGGCTGAAATATTTTATTATTAATTTTTTCTTTATTGTTTTTTCATTTCTACATTTATTGAAAGGACCTAAATAACACAACAATAGAAATAGACACTTAACCCATTTTTTGTTTTATTTTAATATTACTATTATTATTATTATTATTTTGAAATATATATTTATATTTTCTTACTTTTTTTCGAAAAAATAAAACAAATCATCTAATGTAAAAAAAATCTAATTACTATTTTAGAACATTAACCAAATGGAGCCTGTAAAATAAAAAGGATGAGGATAACAAAAAAAAAAAAGAAAATGCACCCATTATTAGTATATCAGCATTTAATTGAAAATGATCAGCATTTAATCACTATTAAGAAGAATCATTAGAATAATAATCAAATCTACTATTCAAATTCCTAATATTTCTATAATTCTTGATTTTATTTTCAATTAATATTCATATCCTTAATGGGCATCAGAAAAGGCAGGCAAAAAGAAGAAAGAGAGAAAATGTGACATGACAACACTTTAATGACAATTTTATTTTTATTTTTATTATTTTTTTAACAAATTTTTAATGGACTGATTTTCTTTACTTTTTTTCCTTTTTACAAATTTTATTTTTAAAACTTTATTCATAAAATAGAATGAAACCAAAACTCTTTTTTTTTTTTTTTACTTTTATTTACTCGGACAAAATTGGGTGTTGCACAAGTAGTAGTGATAATCAAATGGGGTTTGGATGTGTGTCATATTATGGTTGATTGGTAGACATAATTGAGATAAACAACCATGGTCGATTCTCAGTTGTTCTGTTCAAATGTATGTGGGCTAATACAACTACTTCTAAAAGGATTGTGAATGATGAGTATAGATTACATTAGTAAGCTTTGCACGCTTAATCTACACTAGTGATAACAATGATGATGAGGCATACATTTAGGCATCAGAAGCTCAAATGGTGTATTATGTAGAGGATGAATTGTATAAAAATTAGTATACATTTAGAGCCTAGAGACTAGTATAACACGACTGAAGATGATGTTGGCAATTTTCATGAATCTGAGCCATTTGAACAATAAAACTTAGAAACATTATTTCTAGATAAAGAAGGAAATATGCAACTAACAAGGTTTTTATTTTTTTACTATTTCACTTTAAACATTTATCCTTCATTGTTGAACTTGGTGTGTTTATGTTATTGTTTGTAAACCACCTGAACATGAAGAAAATATCAACCAACAAAAATAGTTCAAACCCACATACTACCTATAAATCATCGTCTACGTGGGGACATGTAGTAGAGCATAGTAACATTTATTCACCAGCAACCCGTCATCCATCTCATCGAGGTAATATGTAATAACATTTTGAGTTTCATTGTTATCTTCGAGAGTTTTATTCGCGGTTAAGAATCTTGAAGATGAAATTATAACATCAAGTAAGTCTAAATCCGAAACTCAAGTGATTGTCATTTTTCACGACCCAGTACTCACCCTCATTTACCCTTACTTACAAGTAAGTATATTCATCATACACAACTTCAATGTACACGTAAATCTAGTTAGATATCTCAACTTTCATATAATTTATTTGTCATCTATAAATTGCATTAGCCTTATTTAGTATATTATTTAGTATATTGACTCATTTGTAATTCATTTATAATTATGTGATTGATCTAGGACTTTAGGTACAAACTCATGAAACAAGTAATCTTAGAGGTCTTCTATCTTTATTTACCCCTCTACCTCTATCTGCACCTCAATCAAGTACTGAACATGCTAACCATGCACCTCCAACGACACCTCAACCAAGTATTAAACATGCTTCCCCTCCACCTCCAACTACATCTCAGCCAAGTAATTTTTGTTAACTTCTTTTTCAAATTTATTAATCCCAGTTGATGCATTATTTTTTCATCTCAAATGTGGACTAATTTGTACTACTTATAACTTGTGAAAACCTTTTTTATATGAGATTATAGGTTATGTATGCATAATATTCTGGTGTTATTAATCCATTAATATGACAAGAAAAAAAGAGATGAAACCTTCACTCATTAACACTAGTGATTTTGTTTCGAATTCTAGACTGAATCAAGAGGGAAAGTCACAGTTCGCGTGAGTTTATATATATATATATATATATATATATTTATATTTATCATCGTTGAAACATTCCAAAAAAAAAAATTATTGGGGCTGAAAATTTTCGTCATCTTTGCATGCTCATTATAATTTCATACCTTTTCAACTTTACATAAATATTCGTTTACATCTTTTATCCTTTGCCTAAAGTACATTTAAATACACCTATGCTATTTTTTTTGTCTAATATCTTAGCACCTAGTTCATAAAATAGAAGAATTGATATTATATAACAAACACTGACAAACGATTCCATATTTGAAACTAGGTTAGAAATATCAATAAAACTATTCATTGTCGTTCTCGGTGACTCCTAAAACTTAAGTTTATGGGCTGTAGTAGTCGTCCACTAGTGAAGACATGAATGAAGCTTTGCAATCTGAACAAGCTATATAGGAAAGTTTATGATTTACTCTTTTTCCACTCCCACCCTTTTTGTAATGAACTAAAGTAAAAATGTCTTAGGTTTTTGGCTCGTTGATGTCATTAGTAAGCCATTTGATACAAATAATAATATAATGGGGCCCAAAAATAAAAATTCACAGACCATGGAAAAAGTGAAGAGAAGTACTAGAATGGACCAACGACCCAAGTGGCTAGAGAATTATACCTACTGAAGGGCAGGAGAATGGACAGTGTGTGGAATGTGAGTTCTCCTCTCCTCTGTTATTGAGTTCTGCATTCTCTCATCTGTTATTCTAATTTCTTCCAGTATCACTGCTTATTGTGATTCTCATTTCCAGGTGATATCAGAGATTCAGAAGAAGGATCAAATACTAATTGCTATAATACTTTTCGTTATTCCTTAGTTGCTGTTATAGAAACTGGTTTTATTCAAAGAACATATATGAACAATATTGCACACATACTGTTTGTTGATATTTCTTGTTGATTTTAGATACAGATCGTATCATTGGTGCTTTCATCGAGTTACTTATGGCTGACAACACAAGAATGAAAGAGATACAAGGAGAACTGAAACGCGTTTCAGAGACTCTGGGTTTACATCATGATCGATTTATGCAAATGGATCAACGATTTGATAAGATTGATCAGCAATTACAGGAGTTGCATCAGCTATTCCTGAAATCTCAAAAGGACTCTCCAGCACAGCCTTCCACTTCAATTGTTTCCCATCATCGCTCTATGAAGCTGGATTTTTCACGTTTCACTAGTGATGACGCAATGACTTGGTTGTACAAGGCTGAAAAGTTTTTCACATTATACAACACTCCCCATGAGCAGAAAGTGTCCATTGCTTCTATTCATTTTGAAGGAAAAGTATTACCATGGTTTCAACTACTAGAAAAAGCACACCAAGTAGCTGATTGGCCATCGTTGTCCACTGCCATTCAAATCCAGTTTGGCCCATCTTAATTTGATAATCCTCGTTCAGATCTGTTCAAGCTAAAGCAATCCTCTATAGTGGCAGACTATTATGCTTCCTTCACCGAGTTAGCTAATCAATCATATGGGTTAGATGATTCTGTATTGCTTGATTGTTTTATTAGTGGATTAATACCTGAATTGAAGCGTGAAGTGATATCCCGAGCCCCTCACTCATTACTCCAGGCCATGTCATTTGCTAAACTCTTTGAGAAAAAATTTCACCCATCATCCCTAGCTCCTAAATACAACTTTGCTTACTTCCCAGCCAAATCACTTACACAAAATATTTCTAAACTTTCATTAACAACAAACACAAACCCACCTTTAAACACAAACCAACCACCATTACTTCCCACACCACCAAAACCCAACAACTTAAAGCGTTTAACCCCAGCTGACATTCAATTCCATCGAGAAAAGGGGATTTGTTTTACTTGTGATGAGAAGTATTCCCCTACTCATGGGTGTGCTAATAAACACTATTTCTTATTCCAATGTGAGGATGAAATACCACCGGAGCCAGACCCAAATGTACAAAGCCAACAGATTATCCAAAATCAGTCCGAGGAATTTGATCAAACACCTCATTTATCATACAATGCCATGAAAAGTACCACGGTGAGAGACAAGATTAGATTCACAGGATTTATCCAGGGCCATAAGATTCAAATCCTTATTGATGGAGGGAGTTCTGATAATTTCATCCAACCTTAAGTGGCTAAATTTCTACACCTACCCACCTATCAGACCCCACAATTAAAAGTGTTGGTGAGCAATGGAGAGCAATTGGAATGTGAAGGTGAAGTCTAGAATATCCCAGTCCAAATCCAGGGTCATTATTTGTATATTTCAGCCTATGTTCTACCTATCGCTACAGCTGAATTGGTTCTTGGAAGTCAATGGTTGGCAACTTTGGATACTCATTTAGTGAATTATAAAGAACGTTTCTGTTGGGCTTTGTGGAGGCTTGATTTGAGTTAGGCCCAATTAGACAGTAACCCTAGTTTCTCCCTATAAATACACAACTTGTATTTGTAATCTTGAGCAATCACAAGTGAATAAAATTCTTCCTGTTGCACGTGGATTAGGGAAACCGAACCACGTTAAATCTTGTGTGTTGCCCGTGTTCCGTTCTTTCTTCTATTCCTTGCAGATTATTTGTGTGTGTTGTTTGTTTAAGACTCATCAATT
>Ga0209489_110472_pt1 | contig 10418 bp, 8 predicted proteins | sample SiratrowhiteBW_FD_187527 | JGI IMG/M metagenome (GOLD analysis project Ga0209489, IMG submission 187527) | Root nodule microbial communities of legume samples collected from California, USA - Siratro white BW (SPAdes) (version 2) | ecosystem: Host-associated > Plants > Roots > Nodule | place: USA...
AAAAGTGGTGAAAAAGTGATGAAGAGTTCATAGTCCAATTAGTTCTCCAAAATTTAAATTCAAGTTGTATCCATAGTTTTTGAAACTATTTGTATGTTTTGTGTTCCAAGAAAAACCAAATTTTTTTCATAACCAGGCCATGTTACAACCTTGTAAAGACCTTCAGACTTATCAATTGCAGGATGAATTTGTTTGATAAATGAGTAGCAACTTTTGATTGAGAGTAATATGTCAATTTCTTTGAGGAAACAATGGTGAGAATTGTGTGAGAAGAGAATTCTGTCATGACTTGCAAGTGTTGTTTGAATATTGGATTGTGGGATTTCTAATTTATGAAGCTGTGGGTGAATTGTTTGAAATTAAGAAACGCTTAAGAGAGCACATGAATGAGGAAAGATGGAAGGTTTTGATTGTCTTGCTTAGGGACAAGCAAGAAGCTAAGTGGGGAGACTTTTGATAACTGTTAATAATTAGTTAATTAAGTATAGAGTTGTTAGGATCTTTAGCATTTATTCTGTTTTAATTATAAGATTTTTAGGGATTTCGTTTAAGTTAGGGATTTTATGGTTATTTTTCTGTTTAATGCGTTTTTGGTTATGGAAAGAGAATACAGTTGAGATTTAGGTGAATCGAAGAAAGAGAGAATAAGGAACGCTGGAATTAAGGAAAGGAGCAGAAAAATAGATTTTAAGTGACTTCTTGCTTGAGCTAAAGGAGAAGCTTGAGCTAAAACTCACTTAAATGAGAAAAGAAGTTCTGAACGAAGGCGTCAACACCACTGAAGCGTGAAGTGCGAAATAACAACCACTTTGTAACAAACAGCAGGGATCTTTTATAAAAGGAAGGCTAGAATGAATGAAAGGATCATCATCTTTTGGAAGATCTTTGGAAGCACTGTTGCAATCAAGAATTTTCCTTTTTCCTTTTCCGTTGTATATTCATGGCTACCATGCATAGCTAATCTCTTTTCTTCTTGGGATTGAATGTAATTTCTTCACTTCAATTGTACTCTTGGTATTTATTTGATATTGTTCTATTCAGTTTATCTTTGTTTAACGTTTTATATTTAATTGTCATATTTTAAATTTCTCTTTGTGAGTGGAAAACACTTTTTGGAATTAGAACCAAATGTTAATGCATTACATTTATAAATTCAGGAATGAATTATAGAGTAATGACTGCATATAGCAACTGATCTTAATGCTAATTAAATTAATCTGGTAACTAGGAATAGAGCTAGATACTTTAATTTATGAAATTCAATGCTAGAGAAATCAGGTTGAAAAGGCTTTTATTTGCACAGATAGATAATTGGAAAAGACAATATTGAATTCAGTTAAAAGTATATGAGAATGGAGAATATTATTATTCAATCCCAAGGTTGTTATTATTATTGATTTTTCCTCTTTATTATTAATTGCCTTTTAAGTTACTTTTTATATTCAGTTATCAAAACAAATTATTGTTAAATCTTTATTCATAATACAATTGATACTGAGTCAATTTACACTTTCCGTTCCTTGAGGATACGATACTCTCTTACTCATTATATTACTTGTGAACCCAGTATACTTACTGGAAAATCGTTAACAGTATGCCAAGCTAACAAGATCTGCAGAGGAAATTTTAAGCCTTTTGAACACACCCATTACATCCAACTCTTCTGTAAATCAGGACCCAATCAATTCAACCGAAGCAATAATCTACATGGAGGAGTTATCCAACGGGCCACCATAATAGAGAGTCCAAATGGTTACGGTCTAACCCACACATGTCTCAATCTTAAAAGAATGTCAATCCCACATAATTGTTCTTTTAATCAGCTATTTCATAACATATTAGAAATATGAGCATATGGAGACCGAAAGCAAGTTACAGAAATAAACTACCGTCGTCCAGCTAGAGTTATTAGTCGAAAACTTATACATGATACAGTACAAATACAAAATGATGTTGGTGTCTAACAAATGATTAACTGTTGGAAAAGTACTCAACTTCTTAACTCAAGTGCGCAACGTGAAGAAGATTCTGTTGGGTATCCAAGTGTGAGTCTAAGTCCCACATTGAATAAAAATGAGAAAGTTAAGCAATATATACGAAAGAAGACCAATAAACCTACTGCCTTAAGGTTTTGAGTTAAAGGTGATGTCATTCCCTTATGTATGTTTGGCCCATTTCTCCTTCTTGTGAGATCTCTCTGGTTATGCCCTCTTGGATTCTCCCAACAACCACAACAAGTGGTATCATAAATACAACAGATTCAACTACAAGAATTGAATTATTTGTCCAAACCAAAAATTTTCTTGGATTCTTCCAACAACCACAACAAGTGGTATCATAAATACAACATATTCAACTACAAGAATTGAATTATTTGTCCAAACCAAAAATTTACGCAACGCAACACACCTCAAGAATTAGTTCAACACTTAGAGGATAGTACCTACATCAACCATTTTGGCACACTTTTCTAAATTAGTAGTGCTTTCATTACTGCCATGTTTATGTTGCATATTAATTACAATGTTGATCAAGAATCCTAATTGTGTGTTCTCTGTTTAAATTGTCTTTGTCCTTAGGTGGTTTTAGTTTTTTGTAAGGGGTTATGTTCAAAATTATTGTTACTTTTAGTTGTAAACTGTTATAAGGCAGTCTTGTTCTTTGTAATAGGGTTAGAGCACCCCTAAAATGCTCTTATTAATTTATTTTTTCCTGTTAAAAAAAATCACATTTAACTAATATATAAATTACACTTTAATTAGCCATAAACAAATACTTCATTTTTGTTTAATTTCACATTTTGAAATTATAATTTACACACTTATTTTTTTAGTTAACCAAATGATATACTTATTCACTTATTTTCTTTATCATTACATATAAATTAACTTTTATTTCAAATTTTCCAACCTTTTAATTAATATTTATTTACATAAAATACCCAACAATTTTATTTCATTTTGTTATTACAAATACTTTTTTAACAAACATAAAATACAAAATTTAATTCTAATGCCAATATTATAATTTATTATGATTTTTTCATCCAATTTTAATTTTAATATAAAATACAGTTACAAAATTATTGTAATTTATTCTCATTATAATTAATTGCTTCAAAATAACTATAAATATTTTTTTTTCTCTTTGTATGTTTATTATCACAACTTTATTTCATATAAATTTAATAAAAATAAATAATTTTTCACTTACATATTTTTTTTATTTATCTTCTTCTCTCATAAAATTAAAAATAAATCATTCCAAATTTTAATTGTATTTTTAATCAATTTTTTACTGAAAGAAAAATACTTTTACCTATTTTTAAATCTACAAATTACACTACCTAAATTTTTATTTAACATTTCTAATTTCATTTTTCAATTTCATTTCAAATTTTTAATTTATCAATAACAATAAACATTCACAAAATTTTAATATTTTTTATTATCTTTAAATCAATTTATATTTAATTTTGGTTAGTTTAATTTTTTTCTCTCACAAATAATTTTAAATTTATTCTCACAATTTTTAATGAAATTTTTTAAAACATTATTTATATAGTTAAAATTTATTTTCTAGAAAATTAATTTGTCATAATGTACAATAAACCATTTACAATATTTTTATTTATTTTTATACCTTTTTATACAAAAATTATAAAATTTTCAATTTATTTTACTTTAAAATAATAAAAAAATTATAAAACTTAAAAAAAATAACTGTAAGAACTCATTTTACATATAATCAAATTTCTATTGCTACTAGAAAATCAAAGACTAAATTTTAATTGGGAATTCGACAGCAGCCAAATTTCCCACTTGAACACTAAATTTTAATTGGGAATTCGACAGCAGCCAAATTTCCCACTTGAACAGTAAACAATGCTAGATTGGGAAATAATGTTGGAAATGTGTTATGTGAAAAAATAATATTGAGAAAAATATGACTCTGGTCAAAATTTTAAAAAAGTATCTTTATAGGTATAACTACTATTCCTACACCCATTTGCTTGTATTTATTTTTACTTGAATGTTAGAATGTTCTTATAAGTACTCTTACTCAATACGAACTTAAAGAGAACAATCTCAATATTTAAAGGGATTGCTTTCGCTTTAACCTACTTATTCCTCTCATTCAAATATTCCTATAAGAAAGGGAACAAGTTATTATGTACCAAAATTAACAACACATATCATAATAAAATAAAATAAAAGCAGATCTGAAATAAAGGATTTATAGTTAGCATGATAAAGGAATTAAAAGTTATTTATGTTAACAAATATGTATTTGAACTTATATACATAAAATTTATTTATGTTCGGATATTACTCAATACAACAATAAATAAATAAAACTCTCCTACTTTTCTTGGATTCTTAATAAAATCTTGTCTACTTTCACAAAAATACTTCAACAACACGAAAGAATAATATGAAAGCTTGAACGAATTTACGTGAAAGCGATTCATGAATTTTGAACTAAGTGAAATAAAAGAAAATATTGAACTAATTATTGTCGAGGAACTGAGAAATAAAGTAATTATAAAGTACTGCTACAAATGCGATGGCGAATATATTCAGGATATAAAGAAGAACACATTATAAAGAAAAAAAGATGCTGCCTGTGCGGAATTTAATGCTAAAAAGCAATCTCAAAATTATAAATTGATTTTTTCACTTACAAGATTTTGGCTCTTACAACCCATTATAAAAATAATATCTTCCTGTACATTTTACTTATGATTGAATACATTTAAATTAAATTACAAATAACGTTTCTCACCTGTTGTTTGCTTGATGAAAAAATTATGTTGATGGAAAATAGAAATAACACTAGGTAAAGAACTTAAACTATTAACATGAGAAAAAGTTGACAAATTAATGATATGTCAAATTCTCTATTTGAATTAATATTTATTCTCTATATAATGAGTATTAAAAATAATTAAGTATTAAATAAATATTCTATAAAAAGTAATAACAATATGTATTTATAAACTCTTGATACTCTATAATAAGAATAAATAACAAAAAATATATTTTATTGCTTTTTGATTTATAAGTCCAATATTCAACCATTGTTAATTATGAGTAACTAATTAATTATATTATATTTAGTTGTAATATACCCAAGAGCCAACATATTCATTAATCTAAACGTTAGAGATATGTAGATCCATAATGTAAAGCGCTAATTTAATACTTTTATTATATAAGATGTAGATGTTGTATGTTGAAATATTTTTTTCAAATATGTTGTAGTACACTACTTCTCAAAAGATAAAATATTATAATAATTTTAAATAAGAGTACAAGTGAAAATAAATTTATAAATAACGTCAATAACTTTAGAATAAAAAAAGTTAAAAATTATTAATAATTTTGGACCTTTACTAGTTGTCCATCTCTCCCTAAGTCTTGTTTATTTTTTTTTTTCTATGCTAAGATTTACTTTTGAAACTGAAATGGATGTATGGCATTTCAATTTAATTACAATAACCCTCATCTAATTGATACTTACGTATAATTAATAATTAAGGGTATGTAAATTAGAAAGGGAAAAGGAGTTCTATTCTTTATAAATATTAGAGTTGTATTCAAGTTTTATATTACACATAGAATGCATTATGAACTTCAATGGATGCATGAATTATTTTTAAAGTTGGACAAGTAATTAGAATATCATATTTGTTTGATAGTGAGTATCACAATCTATTTCGTGTCTTATTTTTATGTCCCCACTCTCCTTCGAGAGTCTTCAATCAGTATTGTTTACGTAACCTCTAACAATATTGTAACTTTTGTTTCTTTTCTATTATGGTATGACTCTATTGCGTTGCAAGTTTCGTTTTAAACCATCTTAACATCGACACGTAAATGTTCATGATATTTAAGTTCAAATCATGAAATATTATTCATTTGTTCTGCTTAAAACAAATTACAAATAGTTAAGTTATGCCTTACCAAAGTAATCAATTTGCTAAACAGAAAAATATGAATTGTACTTTAAAGACAAACCAAACCAATCATAAGCTTATTACAGACTTCAATTTATTGTGCATCCATGGCCTTCTCTACACATAGGATAGAAACAAACCACATCTTTATTGCAACTTAAACCACTATAAGGAATTACTTAAAGTAACTTATTCAAACTCCAAAACCAATGCTTTTGAATCTACTAATTAGGCACCTTAATATACCCCACATGTGAGGAATTGGTCACTCTGGTGAGGGTTTGCAAATCATAAGCTATCCAGCACCTGGAGTTGTCCCTGTGGTAGAAATAACCCACACACTTGCAATCCTTAGTGCATTTGATTCCACAGTTAGTCTCACTAACTCTGTCCCCTGTAGTGTACTTGCTCATGTAATGTTCAACTGCTTCAAGTTTGTAGTAGTGAAACTCATTGGCCTTGCATGATGTCACAGTCTTGGAAGTGCAATTGTTGCTCCATCCAAATAGTCCATTTTCCAATGGACAAGCCACGCATTGGTTGTCATCACATAGCCCAAATTTCCCACATCTCTCAGGCAATTGGCACTCACTCTCATCAGAATCTCTGTCAAAGAGAGTGTAGGTCACTTGCCACACACCATCACGCACATCAAGGAAGTAAGTGTGGAATTTTATGTTACCATCAATTCCAAGCCTAAGGTATGTTATGGTGCTGTTGTTCACTGGCCTGCCAATGATTCTATTGCCACTGGTGGAAGAGTTGGCCACGAAGTAATCAAATCCAATTTCAAAACTTTCTGAATCAGAAGTGACGGTGACATTTTCCAAGGAGCCTTGTTGAATGGAGAACCAATCAGATGAAAACCAATACAGAATTGGCCTGGGGGAATTCTTGCTCTTGTAGTACAAGGCCAACCCTTTAGGCTCCAAAATCAAACTATAAGGTCCATCTACATTCTCCTTCTCTGAAAGCCTACTCACCAACTTGGATGGCCCTTTTGCTCTAAGATACTGATCAACCAAAAGGGTATCAGTAGGGTGGTCAAAACTCTGCCAAACAAACTTTCCCTGTGCATCAAGGAGGACCATGTTACCATTTGGAAGCAACCTGAAGGCCACAACACCCTTGTTGGAAGTGTTGGTTTGCCAAGCGATTCTACCATCAGCATCAGCCAACACAAGGTTTCCATCAGTTCCAAGTGAAAAAGTGGCATTTTCTCCAACTGGGTTGCCTCTATTGGCCTCCCACACCCATCTAAATAGTTGCTCCGAGCGTTGGAGTCCAACACGCAAAGCTAGAGTGAAGGCATTTGGGGTGGTGTTGTAGAAACCAACTTGGAAAGGAGAGTTGAAGATGCTTATCATTCGGTAATCAGCACCGTACTCAACAATGAAGGGTCCAAGTTCACCTGAGTTCTCAAATTTGAAGGTCTCATTCTGCGGCACAATTGCATGCACAATGATGGTGAAGGATGAGAAGAACAATAAGGCTAGAAGAAAAGATGTTTTGGGTAGAGAAAGAGAAGCCATTGTTGTTGATGATATATTGTTATACCTTAGTGACCTCTTCTATATATAGTAAGAATTCAGAACTTATTGCTACATGCATTAGCCATCTTTGGTCAAGGTTTTCAACTCAAATATCACGAAGAATGATCTAGAGTTGGATCGAGATCAAATTCGTACTAATTGTGAAGGACTTGGTGGGTCCATCTTTGTACTACTATCTTTCATTTTCTAAGATTTGTGGTGACAAAAAAGTCACCGATCATGAACTTCCGTGTCCTATAGTTCAAATATGTGACTATTTTATGAAAATGATTTTTTGGTACCTAATTGATTAGAACGCGGAACCATCTTTTTGTGTCTTTGGATAAGATCCTTAGACAAACATCTATTAAAATAAGATTGCTTTTACAAGACACCAAGCAAATGTATTGCATTATTTAAGATATAATGGTTTCTGTCTTATTAAATTTTGAGATATTAACTTTTTATACATTAAGTGATAAGATTGGTCTTAATATAGAAAGCATAAAATTTGAGTAAATTGTAATTACAATGTACTGTGTGGTAAATAAAAATAAAACTAATTTCGTAATCATTTATTAAAATTAGGTTCAAGTTTTATTATGAACTGTCAAATGATGTTTGGTTTAAATTTAATATATATGAGCTGGTGAACAAGTCAACGCGATTTAACATGGTCAAAGCTTTGAGCTGCCAGTTGTTTTGTCTTCAAGGATTGCCTTTTCTTGACACAATCATATTTGGCCTAACGGATTGCATCTTATCTTAATTTCATTTTCAATGCTTGTAAATAGAATTACGTGTGATTTTTCATTTTAAATTAAATGTTTAATTTAATTAATCTAATTTGTGATTATATTTAGTAATTGACAATTTACTTAAGAAAAAAAAAATGTCTCTTCAAAAGATTTTAGTGGAGGACAGGCTGCTATGTGAGGCTTTGCTGTGTCGGCGGGTTAACTCAAAACGAAACCAATGACCCAACAATGTTGCCTCTTTTGACTTGCAATTCTTTCAACTCATTTTAGAACATGTTTTAAAAATTTAAAATTATAACTAGTTTCTCTATTTATATTTAAATTATTGTAAAATTTTATTTCAATATAATTTTGACCATTATTTTTATTCATGATAACATTTTTTTTAAGAATTACTTATTATAGATAATAATTGTTTTTCTATCTTATCACTACTACAATTTTTTGTTTCTATCAAAATATTTATAACGGGAACTGCTTCCTTTCTTTACTTTTTTTTTTCTCTCTTTCATTAAAACTAGTTACATGTTTGATATTTTTCTATTTTCTAGTAGATATAGCTAACGATATAGTGAAATAAAACATGTATAAATCATCTAATAATAATATAGTGTGATATATAATAAATTTGTTAATTTTATCATAATTTATTAAAAAAATTATTTAAGATCGTGTTTAGTTGATTGATAATATAAAAAACTTACTGCATAAAATTATTTTTAAAGGAATTAAATATTTTTAAAGTAAGAATATCGAAACTAAAAGTTTGTAATTCTCTTGTTCTGATTTTTTAAAAGTTTAATTTATTTTAGATTTATCACATATTATAATGGTACGATTTTAGTCTTCAATTAGTGACTGTTTCAAGTATTACAATTAAGTAGTTTTAATTTATTCATCCTTTTTTTAAATATTTAACTTATTTTTATAACGTCACACTGAATCGGGGTGACTCAAGGCCCAAGCAAGTAAAGCAACCACTTTAGGCTTTAAGGTTTCAAAGGCCTAAAAAAAAATTTAATATGCTTTAGGGTTCAAAGCCACAAAGGTCCCAAAAAAATTTAATATGCGTTAGGCCTCAAGACCTCAAAAATATTTAATACTCACATATTATTATAAAATAAAAAATATTTAATTTTAAAATTATACTAACAATTTTAATTAAAAATTTAAATATTTTATCTGACTTTAAGTTTATATTAGTGCTATAAATATATTATTTAATGACTTTAAATTTACATTGGTACTATAAATACTATTTAATGAATAATATTCTTGAAACTTTCTTATAATAAATTAATAATATTAAAAAAAATTGAAGAGTCAAGAAAAAAGTTCTTTGTATCAAAACTTTCTAATTTATCTCTAAGAAAATTTGAACAGTCAAGGAATTTCCCATATCAAAACTTTCTAATTTATCTCTTTCCTATATTCTAACCCATTGATATCATCTCTCTTGATATGTCCTATCATTGATATCCTATCATTGTCTGACTCTTCTTCCACTTCTCTCGTCATCGCCTTTCTTCTTATGTCTCTTTTGTTCCTTTCATAATATTATTTTAACTTGTTTTCAATTTAAAATTTCTTTCATTTCATATTTCATCATTCTATACTATGACATTTATGCGCGTGTCTTTACTTGGAGACTTTGAGCAATAGATTGATTGATTGAGGAAGAGTTTGTGTTCACTTTGGCTCTTTTGAGGACATCAATATTAGGTAAACATAATATGAGATTGATCAATTGAACCTAATTTTTTTTTATTTGTCATTATTGTTTAATTAATCTTAAAATAATTTGTGTAGATTTAAGGAAGAGAATTTAGAAGTTATAAATTATATTTAAAGACATACCAAAAGACATGATCGAAAGATAAATATAATAATATAATAGGAGACCTGAGACTCTACGATCAAGATTAATTATTGTCTTGACAAACATGATTTATCTTTTTAACTTAGACTTATTTTATATATTTATAAGTTATGTTCAGTGTGATATATATTATTTGTAGTTAAGTCGGGTAGTAAAAATTTACAATCAAAAGATATGTGTATTAATATGGTCATTGAACAATTAAAAGGTCTTCTTTCACTTTTTGAAACATATAGAGAAAATGGATTTGAAAATGCATTTATTTGAAATTGCTTTTGAAATGGATGTAG
>Ga0209489_110474_pt1 | contig 10417 bp, 6 predicted proteins | sample SiratrowhiteBW_FD_187527 | JGI IMG/M metagenome (GOLD analysis project Ga0209489, IMG submission 187527) | Root nodule microbial communities of legume samples collected from California, USA - Siratro white BW (SPAdes) (version 2) | ecosystem: Host-associated > Plants > Roots > Nodule | place: USA...
TGCATGCCTCAGATGACTAAATTGGGTGAAAATCAAGCCACATACACAATGAATGATCTACCCTAGCACAAATTATCTATTCAACAGATCAACATATCATCAATTTTCACACAACTATCTCATACATGCAACATTCAATTCAACATTTCAGACCTGTAGGAAACTTTACCAGATACAAATTGTACAATTACTACAATCATTAACTTCTCTATTCAAGACTTAAATTTGTAAGTCAAACAAGCACTAAGGTTAGCTTCCCTTACCTTAATCGCAGTGAAAGTTCTCTCTAACACTTCCAAAAGCTTAAGATCCTCAGGAACTCGAATCTGCACCAAAGGATCTCTGATCAATGATCAGACCAACACACTAGGAAAATGAGCTCACAGAGACACCGTCTGATGGCTCAGATGCCACATGCGAGCTCAGTAAGCAGAGGAAAAACAAAAACCTAAATCTGCTCTAAGGAAAAGGGGCAGAAAACGAACTTACTCTATTGGAGATTTTGATCGGATAGACTTGCTCTGTTCTCCGCTACGAGTCCAATGGTGGGCTCCGCTCGAGAAACTGATGGAAGACAGACGCGAAGTCTTAGAGAGAAGTCAAAGAAGAGGGAGGTCAGAGATTTTAGAGAGATAGTGGCTCAAGTGGGAATGAGACTTGATTACTAACTTTTCCTATAAATTCGTATTTTCAGTTTAATAATATAATAATCAAATGTTCATTTCACTTTTACCACTTCACTTTTACCACTTCTACTTAGATGATAGATTTTCTAGATTGTTACACAATTTATTTTCTATTCTCTTCTCTTAATCTAAATAATCTTTTTTTTCTTTCTTTTTTTTTTATCACATTCATCTTTTTCTTCTCTATCAAATCCCTCCATCTATCAGTGGATCGATTATTTATCTTAGGATTAACTAATCTGAAAAGAAGAGTAACTACGAATTTACTTTTTTTTTTTTTAACACAACGGAAGGGATGGACTCCAATTTAATGGTGATGAATTTCATTTAATGTCATCAGTTCGTAGTTGTTTATTTTGTTTTGTAGCAATCTATGAGTGATTGAGGTGCTATGATTCATTAATTTGTGGCAGTAAGGAAAGTTCGAGTGGTTTGGGGCAGTCGCAAATAATTGAAATTTGAGATTTTTATTAAAATGTGGACGTGTTGGATATTGAAATGAACAGATTTTAAAAAATTATTAATTTAAGTAAATCGTCTTAAAAGCTCCATTTTGCTTGAACTAATATCATATCACATGGGAAACACTTTTTGTTTTTTAGTAAAATTTTAAAAACAGAATTTTATTTTTTTAAATTTTGCTGCACCCTTTTAATTTTCTTTTATTTTCTTCTCAAAGATCGTGCTCGTGAGGTTTGAAACTTAGACTTTCTGGAACAGACTCTTCACTTCAAAAGGACTACACTTTTTCTCAGTAAAAAGAATTTAAAAAGGTAATAAAATAAAATCTTTTAACATATTTCAAAACATGATCTGAACACACGCTATCAATTTCAAAAAACTTAAGCTTGTAATTATTATTTTTTTCATTTTAAAATGATTTTCTGAGCACTATTTTTTTTTAACTTTTAAAAGTTTATTCATTCTAAAAATATCCAACATAAATTAATTATTTTAATAAAAAAATTATTTTAATAAAAGAATTTAAAGTTTTCTCCAAAAATATTAATAATAAATTTATCAAATCGTTATATCTAACTATCTAGGAAAAATAATATATATTACATCGATTATAAATTACAATCGATATAATATATATTGTTTTTTAATTTTTTTAAATACTATTTTATTTTGATTGTATTTATAATCAATTGAATATTAATAAATTTTATACTAAAAAATTGATCAAAAAGTTTATAAACTTTATACATGACCCGCATTAAAAACTTCTCAAAATCAATATAAAATCTTATATTTTTAAATATTGAAAGAAGATTTATATATAATGTTAATTGCTTCTTTGATTTTGTTAATAAAAATGATGGTATGAAATAAAATTATAAATTATATACATGTTAATGTATAAGAAAAACTTAGATATAAAACAATAAATTATTCAAAAATCTATTTATATGTATTTAAGTTTTATTTCATTTGTTTCTCACACCTAAAAGTTATGTGGAGACTAACACCTATGACAAAAGATATTTTAAAGACAAGACATATACATAAAAAATTATTCGAAACGTTTGAAGATGAGTGGACCGTGCGAGTGTGATGGAGACACGTGCGGTATTTATGGTTGTTGGAAGGTAGGCTGGCAGCGGAGCCCGCACTACCATGCCAAAAAAATTGTGTTTAATACATTGTTTTAATTATAAATTGCTTAAATATTAAAAAATATTATTAATAGATTAAACACTACACTGAATTTAATTTTAACTTTGTCTTGTAATTCAGGAGTGGTCTGAATTTAACTTTCCCCACCATATTATCGGAAAGGAAAAAGGTGCTCTCATCTGTATCTATCACGTCTGACACATTGCATACAGGTATCTATCACGTCTGACACATAACATGTGATAAAATAAAATGTAAATTTAAAATTTCAAAGTTAGTAAAATTATGATAAAGTTAAAGAAAATTAAACTTTTAAATGATGAAAAAAATAAGTAAAATTGTAAATTAATTTAAAATTTAAATAAAAAATAATATAAAAATATTATTTTACCTTTACTTTTATAATAAATTTAAGTTGAAAAAATTATAAAAATTATTATTTTGAATTAAAAATATATATTTTTAATTTATAAAAAAATATTTAAATAATTAATAATAAAAATGAAATAAAATTGTTGAGATATTTTCTATAAATAAATATTAATTAAATAGTTTAATATTATTATTAATAAAATAGAAGTAATTACATTATTAAATAATTTAATATTAAAAAATACAAACAATAATATTATTATTAATAAAAAAATATTCATGTAATACTTATTTAATATAAAAAATATTTTTATATTTTTATTATATATTTTTTAAAATTTTAACATATAATATTTTATTATTATATTATTCCTGTCTAATAAAAATGAAAAAAATAAAAATTCACATTACATAATATATTTAATCATTAATTTTTCATTTTTCTTTAATCTACAAATCAAATAAAAAAAATATTGTTTACACATTATTATCAAACAATTATATATCATATCAAATTGTCAAAATGTTAGCACTCAACTCTAAATTTTATTTTTATATAAAAAGTAAAATGATTATTTATAACATTTCTGTGATATGTGATATTTAATGAGTGAAAAGATATAAGAAAAAAATCCATACATTGCGGAAAATTTATTACTCGAAGAAATTATCAAATTGGAAAATTTTGAGATGAGAAGGCTTTAGGAAATACCATTTTTTATTGAAGGGTACTTAGCCTTTCATTTTTCATCGTAGAAGGTCATATCTACCTTAAACTATTTTGTTTTATAATTTTTTATTATTTTATTGAACTAGTATATCATAAACACAACTTTTATTTTATTTTTTTTATTAAAGTTGTGCAAGATAAATATATTTTTATATTAATTTTATGTTTAGTAAACATGAATTTATTTATTGAAGTTTATGGTAAGCAAAACTTTTGTATTTTAGTTTTGTATTATGCATAATAAACACAATTTCTATTTTTTAAATTTTTATAACAAATTATAAAAATAAAATTGTGTGTATTAAACACAATTTCTACACTTATAAATATGACTTCTTCAATGTAAAATTATCCTTCTTAATTATAAATTATAGTTTATTTCAAATTTATATATCATTTTTTTAGGGATTACACCAAGTAATAAAATTTTAATACATAAGATATTATGATTCTCCAGCCTCGTAGGCAAGCACTAAATATCTTTATGAGTATATTAAGTTATTGATATTTGTCAATTATATTTTTAAATAAACAAAAACGTGATGATAACTATATTGATATTTATTGATTGTTTCTTCAAATAAATGAAAATGTGATGATCATTTTGCAAATAAATAAAAATATATTATATCAATTAAATGGTAATTGATATAATAGTACTTATTATACATTAATTGTTTGAAATAATTGATGTAAAAAATTATCCCAGAAAATTTCGTTAAAAATTTTTGAAAAACATAATTAAGTGTGTCACTTATTATCTCAATTGTTATTCCAACCAATGTAATTGAGGTATTTTTTACATCGATTGTGAACTCCAACCGTTGTAGAAAGTGACGGTGCATGTTCTAAATTAAAAACATATTTTAGCGCATACTTATTATGTTGGTTGTTTATACCGATATAATTGTAACATTCCAAAAATAACATGCATAAACTAAGTATTCTACTAATCGTAATTAAGATTCTTCATCATATAGTAATCCTTTAAAAACTAAAGTATTACAAAATTCTACCTCATAATTATACTAAAACATAATTACAAAGCATTTTCAACTTGTTTTCAAATTTAACCTATGCCTAATAGCACTACTCATCCCAAGTTATCCTTCACAGATCCATCTGCAACACCATCTGCTCCCGTGTCAAAAATACGATCATTGCAGACAGATATCAAAATACAAGTACAACAAACCAAAGGGTAAGCTAACCAAATTTTTAATAATTTTAAGTTATTTAATTAAAGCACAAAGATTAACACCACTCAAACATTTCATTCAGTTACATGTATGATCACAATATAAGACACTGACACACTACAGACTTGACTCTACTTACGGAATACTCGTGCATTGAATAGATCCCGAGATATGCACCTGTCATACATCTCCACGCTGTGAATCCATGAATCATCAATCATGTATGACAGGGTTAGTCTCCCTGAGACTTTCCTGACCAACTATGTTTCAAGCTGCAGTCACCAGTTCATACCTCCTTTGACTCTCACCACCTAGTAATGATCATCTATTTGATTCCTATTATTAATAAAGTCAGGATATCAATCGTTATTGATCAGATCCTTAAACAATGCATTTCCTAATTAACCCAGACACGAGTGTTTTCTTTCCTGAAAATACTATGCATAGGCTTTGACCAACTTTATCAACACTTTTAACAATATCACATCATAATATAAATATCTACTCATGCATTCACTCACTTTTCAATCTTAATCTCAACTTCAATCTCAACATTTAAAAAAATCACTAAACCATCAATACAAATTAAACTTAAATTATCAATTAATCTATTTTATTAAATTCATATATTGCATTGCCAAATAATCAAACAATCAAAACAGAAGGTCCCAATTTACATTTTTTAGGATTTATCTTGAGAGTAATTTCTAACTTGAGTGAGAATCCCTCTTGCTTGAGCGAAAATCCTCTCGCTTGAGCCAAATTGGTCCATAGAGCAGGGGTCATTTTCGCATGGGCGACCATACCCTCGTTTGGGTGAAAATACTTTCTCGCCAGGGCGAAACACCTCTTGCCTAGGTGAAATTGGACCCGAGAGCACCTCTTAAGTTTCTAAATGAGTTCGTCTGGGCGAGAATGCTTAGCCTAGGCGAGTTATGCAGAAAGCAAAGATTTCACAGATGAATTGCAACAGTTCCTACTACCTCAGTGCTACCATCCATGCCTCAGATGACTAAATTGGACAATGATCAACTTTCACATATATAATTCACAAATATATTTCACATATACATTTCTCATATGACTAAATTGGACCTAACATGCTCGCAAAAACGAAGTCTAACATCAAAGTTTTAAATTTCAATTCAAGTCTGCAGAAGATCTTCACATATACAATTCACATATACATTTCACAGATGTTACTCTATCAAACCCTAAGCTACAAGAACACCTAGTTCAGACAAAATGTAGGCTAGCTTCCCTTACCTTAATCACAGTGAAAGTTCTTTCTAACAGTCCCAAGAGCCTAAGATCCTCAAGAACTCGAATTTGCACCAAAGGACCTCTGATCAACGATCAAATTAACACACTAGGAAACTGAGCTCATAGAGGCACCATCTGATGGCTCAGAAGCCACATGTAAGCTCAGTAAGCAGATTAAAAATGAAAACCTAAAACTGACTCTAAAGGAAGGGTGGCAGAAAATGAACTTACTCTAATGGAGGTTCTGATTGGATAAACTTATTCTGTTCTTTTTCATGAGTTTAATGGTGGACTTCGCTCAAGAAACTGATCATTTATAATATTTTTGTAAGAAAGTAAGAAGATATTTAATGAATGAAAAAATATAAGAAAAAAAAGAGATCCATACAGTGCGGAAAATTTATTACTCGAAGAAATTATTAAATTGGAAAAAATTTAGATGAGAAGGTTTTGGGAAATACCATTTTGTATTGAACCGATATGTACGACTATAGCTTTTCATTTTTTTTATCATAGAAGGTCATGTTTACCTCAAACTATTTTGTTTTGTAATTTTTTATTATTTTATTGAAGTAATATATCATAAATACAACATTTATTTATTTTTATTAAAGTTGTGCATGATAAATATATTTTTATATTGATGTTATGTTTAACAAAGATGATTTTATTTATTGAAGTTTAAACTTTTATATTTTAGTTTTGTATTAAATTTATGCATAATAAATACAATTTCTATTTTTTAAATTTATATAACAAATTATAAAAATAAAATTGTGTGTATTAAAGACAATTTCTACACTTATTAATATGACTTCTTCAAGGTAAAATTGTCTTTTTATAAGATATAATTTATCTCAAATTTATAATTTTATTGAGAGATTATATCAAGTAATAAAATTTTCAATACATAGCAGGTATTATGTCACCGTCAATTATCTTTATGGTTATATTAAGTTATTGACATTTGTTAATTATGTCTCTAAATATTAAGATGATATTATTTAACATATTTCTTTAATATTCTCTGTCAAGATTTGTCGGAATTTTAAAATTAGAAATTATTGAAAGATTATACACATGTTAGTTTTATACATTTTAAAATATTTTATTTTATAAAAAATTATACATTTAATCTTAATAAATTCAAATATTTTCAATTGAATCTTTATTATTTTTTCTTGATTTATTAAATATTTAAAAAATTATATTTTTAATTATTATTTTTATTTAATTTTTCAATTAATTGGGTAGCGTGGTTGTTATCACGCCTCATCATCTTTTTTTAGTTGTTAAATATAATTATTCCAGAGAATTTAATTAATTATTATTGTCAATATTAATCAGTAATTAATCTGGTCTATCTGTTAATGCATGACTATATGTGAAATCTAAGCATTAATATGCATCTGAGATTGAGGCATAGTAGAATTGCATTTGACTTTGTCAATAATAAGTTGGTGAAGATAAATAAATTAATTAGAAATGCAAAGACATGAGAGTTGCATGAGCGATTTGGAATACACTGCACGCGTCGTCATATTTCAAATTTCAACAATCAATTGGTAGGAAAAAAAGCATTGACTAAAAAGCTAATCATACAGATTGCATAAAAAGGTTTTGTCATTTCCAAACTAATTGAATTTGTGTTGTTACCCACCTAAAGCTTGATTGCACAATTAATGAGTGATTTTGTGGGAATGATTTCTTCCAAGGCCTCTCTGACGTCATCTAGCTTCTCCTCCTTCAACCAAGCATCCTAAGAAACTTAGGAGCTATGATCGCCTTTCTATTATAGTCCTTATGAAACTCTTGCATGCTTTCATGATTGCCTACAAACCATTTCTCAAGGTAATCTGTTTCTATTATAGTCCTTATGAAACTCTTGCATGCTTTCATGATTGCCTACAAACCATTTCTCAAGGTAATCTGTTTCAGTGGTTTCAGAAGGCTCGACATTTTTGACACAAGCTCTCTTGTTTCAGTTTCTAAGAGTGGAAGATGTCATTTCAGAGGATTGATATAAGGCTAGGTTGATGTTCTATAACCACTGAATATGAAGAATGCAATGAAGTGAAGTGTGTGTTTAAGTGACTGAAGGTAAAGCTACATATAGTACAAGCTGTTATGCATAAGACAAATTTGAAAAAAATTCAAACAGATTCAATGCAGTTAATTCACGCATTCAGTTCATTGAAAGATAGCACAAAAAAATCTTTTCAATTTTGATTCTGTAAGCAATAAACTATGCCAAAATTTACTTAACTTCAGAGTAATGTGCAGCTTTTGACTTGTTGACCATCATTTAGAGTGTGACATGTGGCACTGAGTGGATTTCTCTCTCTTCACATGTGATCTGCATGTGATGCTAGCTCAGCTTGGTCTATGCTTTTTCTTTTGACCAGGAATCTGCAGAGGAATCTTTTCCTTCCCAACATTGCAGACTTTCGCAGAGCAATTTATTGTCTAGTTTGAATTCAGTCTTCAATATAACTCTTTCAGTAAATTGATTCAGAAAATAAATTAATCAAATTGAAACATATTTTCCAGTAAATTGAATTTATAGTTGCATAAAATATAACCAAGAACCATCATCACACATATATATATATATATATATATATATATATATATATATATATACATATCAGTTAATTTATTTATCTTATACTTTTCAAATCAATAATTTTCAATTCATTTCTTAGGAAATCAAATCTCTCTTTATTAAGAGATTTTGTAAATAAATCAGTCAACTGATTATCAGAATTAACAAATTGAATTACGCAGTCACCATTATTCACATGATCTTTTATGAAGTGGTGGCGTATTTCAATGTGTTTAGTTCTGGAGTGTTGTATAGGGTTCTTTGTTAAATTTATTGCACTAGTATTATCACAATATAAAGGAATTTGAGAAAGACTTAGACCGAAATTACTTAGCTGTTGTTTGATCCATAAACTTTGAGTGCAACAGCTTCCAGCTGCAATATATTATGCCTCTGCATTAGATAGTGTTACACATGCTTGCTTCTTACTGTGCCAAGATATCAAACTAGATCCAAGAAGATGGCATGTCCCACTTGTACTCTTTCTATCAATTTTTCACCCTACAAAATCTGAATCAGAGTAACCAATTAAATTCAGAGATACCTTACTAAGATACCATAGTCCAACATCAGTTATTCCTTTGAGATATTTCAATATCCTCTTGGCTGCCATGTAGTGTGACTCCTTAGGATTTGCTTGATATCTTGCACAAAGACATACGCTGAACATGATATCAGGTCTACTTGTAGTAAGATATAAGAGTCATATGATGAGCCCTCTATATTTAGTTTGATCAACATTGGCTCTTTTCTCATCATTATATAAATAACATCTAGTTACAATAGGTGAAGCCACCTCCTTGTAATTTTTCATATCAAATTTCTTCAGCAGCTCTCGACAATATTTGGATTGACTCAGGAATGTACCATGCTGAAATTGCTTGATTTGCAAGCCAAGGAAATGATTGAGTTCTCCTATCATGGACATCTCAAATTCACCCTGCATAGCTTTAACAAACTGCTCACACAAAATTTTATTAGTTGAACCAAATATAATGTCATCCACATAAACTTGAACAAGTATAATTTCATTGCATGCGTTCTTAATGAATAAAGTCTTATCTATTTTTCCTCTCTCATAGCCTTGAGAAAGAAGAAAGCTACTCAATCTTTCGTAGCATTGTCGAGGTGCTTGCTTCAAACCATATAAAGCTTTCTTGATTTTGAAGACATAATCTGGATACTTGTGATCTTCAAATCCAGGGTTTGATTTACATAGACTTTTTCATCAATATATCCATTAAGAAATGCACTCTTGACATCCATCTAGTGCCAACTTAAATCTATTCATGCAAGCATATGCCAAAAGCAATCTCACAGCTTCTAGTCTTGCTTTTGGTACATAAGTTTCTCTATAGTCTATTCCTTCTTCTTGGTTGTACCCTTTCGCAACCAATCTAACTTTGTTTCTCACGATGACTCCTTGTTCATCCAATTTGTTCTTGAATACCCATTTGGTTCCAATCACATTCATTTTCCCAATTATGGGAACAAGTGTCCAGATTTCATTCCTTGCAGACTAATTCAGTTCTTCATGCATTGCATTTATCCAGTTGTTGTCCTCAAGTGCATCAGCTACAGTCTTGGGTTCCACTTGTGATACAAATGTCATGTGCTCACAAAAATGATTCAAGGATCTTTTTATTGATACTCCTTTCTGATTTTGACCAATTACGTTGTCCAATGAAACATTCTTGGGCACTCTCCATTCTATAGGCAGTCCAGAATTAATTATGTTTGTATTTGTTAGCACCAGTGGACTGCTGTAGTGATTTGATGAATTCAACCAAGTGAAGATGCTCTAGATCATGTGATGGATGGATGAAGATTTCTTGAAGTTTGAAGACTTGAGTCTAGGATCTAGAAATGTGTGTTGTGGGAGTAAGTTTGAAGTTCAAGTTGGTGATGGTTATGATCTCAATCAAAGAAGGGCTCCTTAATA
>Ga0209489_110476_pt1 | contig 10410 bp, 6 predicted proteins | sample SiratrowhiteBW_FD_187527 | JGI IMG/M metagenome (GOLD analysis project Ga0209489, IMG submission 187527) | Root nodule microbial communities of legume samples collected from California, USA - Siratro white BW (SPAdes) (version 2) | ecosystem: Host-associated > Plants > Roots > Nodule | place: USA...
CTATAAATTATTTTTTTTTACTTTTTATTATAAGAAAAAAATTTTGAAATATTTGTTTTTATAATTTAATTTATGATAAAAACAAATATTCAATTTATAACTATAAATAATTTTTTATAATTTAATTTATGATAAAAACAAATATTTCAATTTTTTTTCTTATAATTTAATTTATGATAAAAACAAATATTTCAAAATTTTTTTCTTATAATAAAAAGTAAAAAAAAATAATTTATAAAAACAAATATTCCAAAAAAAATTCTTATAATAAAAAGTAAAAAAAATAATTTATAGTTATAAATAATTTAATTTATAATAAAAACAAATATTTCAAAAAAATTAGTTTAGTAGCAAAAGTGTTGGTGTCCAGAATCGAGGTGAAGATCCTTAAGTGTAAAACTAAGGTAATAATCACCACTACACCACAGCAGCGGGTTGTACCACCCGCAACACAAATTTTTTTTTTAAATACATTGCGAGTTCTACAACCTGCAATGCAAATTTTTTTCAAAAAAATTTTGTATTGCGGGTTGTAGAACCCGCAATGTATTTAAAAAAAAATTATATTGCGGGTTGTATAACCCGCAATGTAAAAGGTGCAGAAAGTATAATTGTGGGTTGTACAACCCGCAATGTGTTTATTTTTTAATTGTATTGTGGTTTGTGCAATCCGCAAAGTAGAAAAAAATGAATGATAATTACCATAAATAAAGGTTATTTTCGTCTTTTCCTCAAAGCTAAAATGGAAATATTTTTAAATTATGGAGGTGCAGGAAGAAGTCACCATGGAGGTGTAGGAAGAATCACTCTAATTCTCTACTAGCTGAATTAGATTTAAGCTACATAAGGACAAAGAATATGGAATATGTTTCGAAATCCCCATCCAAATATGTAAATAGGATAGCTGCTAAAGAATTGTGTGGAGAACTCTAGATCTCACCTAGAACCCAAGTCACAATCATAAAAGATCAGATTTTTTAAAGCTCATCTGGGTCCAGAAGTGTCCAATGCACCCTATAAATTCAAATGCAAACATCAGCTTCTCAATGTTCTTTGCCATACCATAGCATTGACATCCCTCTAGCATCTTTGCCTAAGAGAAAAATGGCCTCAACTGTAGTACCAAATATGAGTTTCTATGCCCACACTTCATCTATGCCCACAAAATTGCTACCATTGTCAAGCACAGGAAATAGAACTTTCTGCAACAATGTAAAGGCTAAGGCAGGAGGTGAAGCAAGTTTGCAGAAGTCACAGCAGCAATTGCAACCAAAGATGAAGGTGCCACAAGCTTCACCTAAAGGTAATTGAAGATTAATGGTTCATAATTTATTTTCATTCCTTCATTAGACATTGAACATAGTGATATTGACAAATGACAAATGATTACTCTTCATGCAGTGCTGTTGAACCAATTTCCAGTAGCAAGGACTGTGCAGCAAATGATGGACACAATGGAGAGGATGGTGGAGGATCCCTTAGTTTATGCTAGCACTTCACCTTGGATAGTTGCAGGAGATGATGAATACAGTAAGGGAAAGATTCCTTGGGCAATAAAGGAAGGCCAGAAGGATTACAGAATAAGATTCAACATGCCAGGAATGAACAAGGATGACGTCAAGATATGGGTAGAAGAGAACATGCTGGTGGTGAAGGCCGAGAAGACACTCAAAGAGCACCATGAAGATCAGGCAAACAGTAACGAAGAAAGAAGTACAAAATATGAAGAAGATTGGCCTGCCAATAGCTATGGTAGATATAACCACAGAATAGCCCTCCCAGAAAACATTGAGTTTGATAAAATTAAGGCACAGGTCAAAGATGGAATTCTTCATGTAACAATTCCCAAAGCCAACACCTCCGCAAAAATAATTAACATAGATGTACAGTAACTCTAAGCTCAAAATAAAGTTTGTTCACCGCTACATTAGTTTTTGTCATTTAATTTCTGATATGAAGGATAAAATGAAACCTTATTCTCTCGATACAACCATGCTGACATAATTTCAGTAGGAATTTCTCAAAAAGAAAACACTAAAAGTAAATCACTGTTGATGGTACAAAAAGGTTTACACAATAAATCCCGATCAAGTCAATAAACACAATACGAGAATACATTCCAAAGGTTCATGTTATTTCTCGTTAGTGATGTCATGCACAATCAAATGCAAGTAGCCAAGCAAGGCAGATTGAGCCATGCAGCCCCATTTTGTGTTCACAAAGTTTACAAGAATCTGGCTTACAGATTAGCAAAACACACAGAGGTGATTCGAAGTTAGCAATCTCTTTCTGCCTTCAAACAAACACTGGCAAATAGCAGAATGGTGTAAATGGATTTCAAATGCAGTTCACACTTCATCCATTAGTTACACCTTTACTTTCTGAAAATGTAGGTCGGTATCACGTGCACTTCACACTGTATCCATTAGTGACTCCTTCACTTTCAGAAAATGTTGATTGAGAACTTCTTTGTAGAAAGAACAATCAATTAGGATGGCTTTTTCTTTCTGCTAGTTTGTGAGATGCGCTTCAGCACTTGAGTTTCCTTTTTCATTCCTCTGTAATACAAAAGACAAACATTAATTGGAGCCATTATTCAGTTTCCTAAATTAAGGTTGTGAGTGAGAAGCTTTGAAGTAAGTACCTCCGATATAAGTAAATGTAGAGATAGTATAGTAGCAGCAGTATCACAAGCAAAATAGACACAAATATGTAGAACACATTTGTCTTCTTCTGCACATGTCAATAAATCAGTTATTGAAAATTTTCTCTTAATTTCATCCCTGCAGCTTGACTTCAAGGGAATTGTATTGCACAGATATTTTTCCATCACTCCACCACAAAGTTGCAAATATCATGTTCACCTTTCATTGTCTTCTTTACACTGAGAGATCTATATCCAAAGTAAGATCCCTTGTAACAAGTAAATGGGATCTTTTATAATTTTCTTTCCAGTTAGCTATACAATTTGTCAAATTACATTCTCCCAGTTTTCAGAATCCTTAACCACAAATAAGGATTTCTGAAAACTGAGCATGGCTCGTATAAGAAATTGTATAGAGTTGTACAGGAATCATAGGCATACAAAAAAGTAAGAAGTGATTTGAAAAATATAAAAGCAAAGGAATCATAGGCATACAAAAAAGTAAGAAGTGATTTGAAAAATATAAAAGCAATTATGGATTTCAGAATTACCCTGCGCCCTCTGGAGAAAGGTTGCCTACTTCCAGTGCAGCTGTGAGCATCGCAGAATTGGTGCAAGAACAATTCTGTCAAAGTTTCGACATGAGAAAGCAGTTTCACAAACCACCATAAATGCACAACATTTTGCAAATATGAAGAAAATATTGTAATACCATGAAGTCGGCTTGTCACAGGACCCTCATTAATTGGAAAACAGCTGTCGGCTAAGCTCTATGAAGAAAAGGTACGTTAGAAACACAAAAATTTGGTTACATTTTACTGTAAATGAATAGACACCAAAGCACACCTCACATAGATGTTTATTTCTTGCAGCAGCGGCAGGATTGCACTTTGATTTTTTTGAACCAGAATTCATTTCATGGTCACAGTGCAGTGCACCACATACATCTGCTAAGCACTGGCTTTCATTCTGGATTCAACACAACTATCTCATTTCAGTAATTAATGCTATTGCATCACAGATCGAGCAGAGAAAGCTACCAAAATTCTCATCTTTTGGGTTGCTACTACAAAATTTTCAAAGCTAAACATAGTAACATCTTACTGAAATATGAAAGCGCCGTGAACTATCATTTAATTTTGATAGGGGCAACCGTACAAATCAATCCAACAAGTATTTATTCCCTAAATGATAGGACTGGATCAGATTTGTGAATAAAAATGTGAATCTTTATCGATGGACCTAGTTTGCAATCCTTCCTAAATGTTGGTAGAGTACCGATAACTGAAACTATACATAGAATAGTAAATTTCCTGGATATTTGAGAGAGACCCAACACTCTCCCTATACATAATACCAACTGATCAACTAAGTCCTTCTCTCAACCCCTCTTCCTATTTATAGGCAAACATGCCTTATTACTATAATTATCCTAGTCCCAACTACCTGAGCCACAAATATAACTGGCAAATAACTAACTACTAATGGGGGTACCTAATACTACATATTTTGTTGTGCTTCTAGGTCAAGAGGGATAACTCTCAAAACAAAGAGAGTGCTTAAAGAAACTCAGCTCAAATTATGAAAGATAAAGCAAAGATTTGAAGGTGTTGTTATTTTTGGGAAGTAAGGTTTCAGGGTTTGGCTCATTCAATAAACTATTTCAGTTCGTTTTACCACCAACCCACAAACTTGATTTAGTATTTTACTTTGTCCTGGACATGAATTGAGTCCATTCTTAAATGGGCTTGGCTTAAAACTCAGACAAGGCCGAAACAAGCATGTTGCACAGCTTGACCAGCAGTATCCTCACAGCAATGATAAGAAGTACAGGAGTTCAGTTTGGCAATATTACAACTCCACATTCCTCACGAGATGACCATAATAATGTCTCAAAATACAATATTCATTTACTAAATAGTGACTGATGGCATTTTGATTATTCAGTTCAACCCAATTTGTACCTTTCCAAATATATTTTAAACATTTTTGAAGAAGAACTATCTACCAAATGAAAATAGCATATGTTATCAAATAAAAAAGTATTGAAGAAGAAGTATCTACCAAATTAAGAAAATTGGAGTGTCTGTTATCAAAATGCTGATCGAGATGTTTCTCTTCATAGAAACTTTTCTTACAGTACCCACATTGCCATTCATTTATATCTAGATGAAACTTGTGCTGCTCCTGATCTCTGTATATGTCATTGTCAGGGTGAAACCTACACCTTTTTGGAATATGATATTTTTCTTTCTCCACAAAGGGCATCAAGTACTGCAGCGAAGATCATATATCAGGAGAATATACATTAATATCAACGGGAGTTATCTGTTTGGATATATTCTAATACCTCTTGAATGATCTTCCAAGCTGTTCTACTTCTTTCTCTAGAGCAATGTATTTGATGATCACCACCCACCTGATTCAAAATTCTGAACAGTTACATCATATATTAGCCACACCAATTCCTGAATCTTGGAACAAGAAGCAAGAAAGGCACAAAGATAGACCAAAAGAAAGTAAAAGAAGGAAACAAATAAACAAAGCATACTAATTACAGACGTGAAACAAACCGACAAAAGTTTATCATGGACGACTCACACTATTTTAATTATTTATTTCCTTGCCCTTATCAATTACTGGATAACCACGAAGTGAAGCAGTTAACCCCAAAATGAAAGCTAAAAATGGTGTTCGACTGGTTCAAAATACTCAAAGTTCAAAACTCACTCACCTTCCAGAACTTGAATCTGCATAACCCTGTACGAAGAAACAATTGAATAGTTATTTTTATACTGTCATGAAAATTAGAAAAAAATAGCTGCACAAGTTTGGAAATTGGAACTAAAAATAAACAAATCAAAACCAGGACCTAACTTTGCAGCTGAAGATAAATTGCAAAAAACGGCTCACAATTCTAATTTCAAAAGTTCCTACTTCTACGGTGATTCATGCAAAAAATATGCCGATCAAAATTAACATCCGAAAGAAAGGTAGCTAGAAAATAAGAACAAAAACACAGCATGAACTTCTCATTTTTTTCTCTAGTACAAAAATTCACAAATTAATCCATTAATTGCTCCAGAAACTGGACCAATTCCTTACACATCACAACTCCATTCTATGGCAATCCAAATTCAAGCGATCCAAAATAGTCCACGGCAACAAAATGAAACTTTCAGCAAAAAAAATAAAAAAAAAAAAAAAAGAGATAACCACGTAATGAAAGTAAGAAACACAGCATGCAATGCTCAGTTTTCATTCCTCAAGTAGAAAAATCAAACAAGAACCAATTGATTTGTGCAGAGAAAGAACCAAGAATCCTCAAATGCTTGGATCTCCATTCTGTGCCAAGAATAATCCAAATTCACACAAACCAAACAGCCAAGGATTAAATTCAGCAAGATCCCTACCAGAAAAAAAAAAATTGGTATTTCCAATAATTTGGTAAAACTGACAAAAACACATAAAAGGGTCATTTTTTGTTTTTATAACTACATGGTTAGTGTACGAAGCAGGTGAGATTGAAGATACCCTTTTGAACTGCAGAGAAAAACAGAGGCCACAAAGAATGCAGAGAAGAAACAATCGATTATGCCAAACCCACATCTTCTTCATTCTTCTCTGATTTCTTGCTTTATTCAATGCAAATTCCTAACCGAAGAAAAAGTTTGAGAGTGGCACAGAAAATGTTTTGGTGCAATCTCCCCTAGGTACCAGAAACCCCCTGTGCAGCCACTATGCTTTAGCCTATCAGGCTTTGCCGCGTGGCAAACCACTGGAATTGGCACGCCGTTTATTTGACTTCCGCGGTCTAACCTTGTTGGACCTGTGATGTTCTTCTTTGCTGTTTGTAAGGTGATTTTAGCTAAAGAGAAAACACCATTACCTAACCCTCTCTAATAATAGTTAGGGTAAATATATATTTGTGGGCACCTCCAAAAATAACTATGTACATTAATACATGTTTATAATATCCAACAAAAATTTATATAATTAACATATTTTAAAATTTTAAAGGTAATATAGATAGAAGTTTAAGACTCATTAGTATATGATATTTTTATAATAACAGATATTATAAATGTGAAATGTTTATTAATGAAATATAAGTTATTAAAAAAAGGTATTTTGTTTATAACCTATAAAATTTGATGTTATTTTTATAAATAATTATTTTATTTAATGAAATATCTATCCATGTATCAGATGGTAAGGTTTTTATCATTGTCAGTTGATGAATTCTATCATTCTTTAGAGAATTTGATAAAGATTGATAATATTATAATTCAATCATTTGTCAAGAATTATATGTTTATCATTTCTCTTAACAAAGACATCTAAGGACTCAGAGTTTAAGGTGCATATTAACATCATTTGTCCTTATTTATGTGCTCTCAACTATAGGAAACTTAAGGAATTTGCAACTCCTTCTTATATGAAGCCTAAAGTTGCTCTTCAAAGTCACTCTTAAAGATTGGAGTTATGCTTTTAGCAAGAAGCGACTAATTCATAGAATATTGTATGAAGATGAAGTTGTTACTGCATAGAATGAAAATCTTGCTAGACACTTTTTAGGTACTTCTTCATCTTATGAATACAATGTTACTAGATATACTCATTAGATGACTTCACCACCATGTTTCTTCAAGAACTTGATTTTGCCTTATGGCAAATGGTTCAACATATTCCACATGGTGTTATATTAGTCACTACAACCTTCATCAGGTCTCTTTTGCTAAGATCAAGCTATTTCTGAATAAAGATGTTAAAGGTGTTGTTACACATAGATGCTTAAAAGAGGATTTGCCAAAGGGAAATATAATCTTCATTTTGGAATGGCATAAAGTGGCTACAAAGTTTTTACCTCTTCACAAGGCTGAAATAGAAGTTGTCAAGCTGAAGTATTGAAGATCTTAAATTTGTATATCAGTGCTTCCATTAAGCCTCTTGAGACGATTGTTGTTCCAGTACCTGAAGTTGTTGTCTCTTAATCCCCCGAAGTTGCTTAGGAGCATTCTCTACAAGAGACTAAAGAACATGTAGAGATCCCTCAATGCTTGGACACAGTGCTTTCTCCAAGACTAACTTCACTTCTTGTGTTGCTCGAGAAGCTCCAAATGTAATGTTCAACCAATGCAAATGATGATCCAACAAGCTTTACAAAGTGAAAGAGAAGCAGTCCAACAACAGTTAAGAGATATGGAGTAGTTTAACTTTCAATCCATTTATGAAATCTTATTTTCATACATATCAATTTCATATATATAAACATTTCAATCTATATACAAATCATATATCATCTTAAAATAGAGTAAATTTGTTAGGTAAAGCATAACTTGTTTGGTAGATTTAAATAAAAAATTAGTCAATTTCTTATATATTGAGATTTGTTAGGTGAATTTCATCTATCAAAAAAATCATCATACAAAACAAACAAAAACAACTCATTTCGCAATCACAAATATCATAAAGTCTTAAAAGTTAACATTTTCAAGATTTTTATTCAATTATAACATTCAACAAGCAACATAAGCTCGTACATCCTCCTCAATAAATGTATAATTTTGATATACACAAATAAGTTACACCTGATATTTAAGTTTTTTGAAGTCTACACTCTTCATGACTTATTTAGTTTTCATGTAATTTAGGATTACAATATATTAAAGGTGATATCAATTATCTTGAAATGGAGGTTAGGTGTGTCATGTCAATGTTACAATTGAATTATGACATTTAAGCTATTATACTTTAAATAAAATGAGTTATGGATAATAGTTTTTGACCCAACCTCAATCCAAACAACGTTCAAATATAGTTTAAAAAAACATTAAAAGAATAAAATAATATTTTTCTTTATCATATATAATGTTTAATTACATTAAAATCATATAACAAATAATTTCAATTTCAAACGTTATATAAACTACATTTTTATTTCAAGACTCCTTTCAGGTATGTAAATTTAAATTTCATCATCACAACAATAGGTATTTAATCTACTGTTTAACCCAACAAAAAATTCCAAACTTAACCCAACAAAAAGTCCTAAATCTCCTACATTTTTATTCCAAATCTCCTAAACTAGTCAAACAATAGGTATTTAATCTACTATTTAACCTAAAAAAAAATTCGAAACTTATTTTTCAATCTTTCATGTACCATTTAAACTTAACTAATTAAATTAGTTTTCCTTACTTAATAAATGTTTGTTGCCTAAAAAATAAAAAGAAAAAGAGTTAGAATATAAATCAAATTTTGAGTAAAAAGAGACACAGATAACCAAGAGAGATAAAAACAAGAAAAAAAAAATTAAGAAAACAAAGTAACCTTTGATGTTAAGTTAGCTCACAACAACAAAAATTTATCCTTAAAAATCCTCTTACCATAAAAAAGATAAGAATCAATTTCACTTACTTTTTCTTCCATCTCATGTCACTTTAATCAAGCTAATATTTCTACCACGCAATTGTTTCATTGGTAAATTTACTATTTTTATCGGTTTTTACTTTAAAAAATAAGTTATTTTTGATTTATTTTAGGTTAAAAATATGCTAAGCTGAGATATATGCTTTTTTTTTTCACAATAATATAATTAATAGGTTGTCAACCTATTGTCTTGATAATATAATTAAGTTTATTAAATTTAGAAGTGAACTTTCTTCACTAAATACATAATCACTAGTAAAAATTCTAAACGTTTTATTTATTAATTTACATATGAGTTTTTCTTATTTTGAAAATTCAATGAAACAATATTTTTTTAAATAATATGATTAAAATAAAATTAAATTAGTATAAATAAACTAAATTCAAATATCAAAATATAAATATCTAGCTTTATTTTGTAAAAAAAAAAAACAAATTTATTGAAAAAAAATTAAAGATCATATTGTTTTCATTTATTATTTACAGAGGACAAAATAACTTAAACAGACATTTATTTGAATGTTTATTTATATTTTCTATTTTAATTATAAAAAAATTTCAAATTATTTTAATCTATTTTTTGCTTTCAAATATTTGTATATAAACAAAGAAAAAAAATAGTTGTTTCTACTTGTACAAATCCTAAAATCAGGAAACAAAATTGAAAACAAAGTAGTACTTTTATAATTAAAAATAATATAGAAATAAAAATTATTAAGTAAAAGCATATTTTTCTTCACATTTAGTCATCAAAGAAGAGACTTTATGCTGGTTCAAAAATAATTATACTAAAATTTGGAAGATAAAATAATTTAAGATTTAGAGTTTAATTCGAGTTTAAGTTTAGGGTTTCCTAATCAAATATATCTTTATGAATTTGGATACAATGCTACTCTAACTAAATAATTGTGTTTGTATAGTTCCACGAAAAAATCATTATGTAATAATTATCATCTATAATTTTTCCGTACAATTTTAAAAGTTGCTTTGAGAAGAGAAATAAAAAGAATGCAAATATAAAAGAAATAACTTGAAAAATCAATAAACATTTAATTATTTAATAAAATATAAATGTACCTGAAAATTTAATTATTTAATGTACGCGTTATTGAGTAGTTAATTTGACTATTTATGGAGCACGTGGTGAATGGTCGGTAACCAACATACTTTGTCACCAATTAGCTCATCATTATCCTTTCTCACTCATAATGTTAATTTCATTATTCACATTTTCTCCTAATTTTATTTTTCATAATTCATTAGGAATGACCAGATAAATATATGATAAATATATATATATATATATATATACATATATATATATACATATAAAA
>Ga0209489_110478_pt1 | contig 10406 bp, 7 predicted proteins | sample SiratrowhiteBW_FD_187527 | JGI IMG/M metagenome (GOLD analysis project Ga0209489, IMG submission 187527) | Root nodule microbial communities of legume samples collected from California, USA - Siratro white BW (SPAdes) (version 2) | ecosystem: Host-associated > Plants > Roots > Nodule | place: USA...
TTTTATTTATTTTTTTTTTATTATTATTTCAAGAAAACTTAAACTAATAAATATATATTTTTATATTATTATTCATTTTTTCTTTATTTATTTTTATCATTATACTTTAATTTAAAAGATTACCCAGACAAAATCGGGTGTTGACACAAGCGATATCTAAAATGAAGTTTAATTTTTAAAAACAATAAATTTTTCTAAAATGGAAAAGATATAAAAAGCTGAAAAATAAAAAATATCATATTCTCAAAACAAACAATTTTCAAAACAAAGAACTCAGTTTATTTATTTAATTAAAGGTACCGTCTTAGGACAGACATTGTAGGGATTTTAATACCTTCCCCACACGTAACCGACTCCCAGACTTGGATTTGGTTTTCGCAAATTAGCCTTATCTTTGTTTTTTGGTTTTTTCATAGTTTTCCTAAAAAAAAACGTATAGTGGCGACTCCATTGTTTTGAAAACTTATTAATTTTTTTGGATAGCCGTCCCGCCGTGATCTCGGTCGCAACAGATGGCGACTCCACTGGGAAAGTTTTTTAGAGTCAGACCAATTTAATTGAATAAGTAAAATGAGTGTGGTTTTTTCAAATGTTTATCTTTCACTTTGTTTTTTTGTATTTATGATTGATATTTTAATATTGTTGGAATATTGAACCCTAGGTTAAACGACATGCTTTATTTGCTATATCTATTATATATCTGCTTGAGAACTCTTCTAATTGTTTTACAAGTAGGGGGTTGGGTGTCATCACACACCTTTATTTTTATAATATTATGAGTAAGACCCTATACCGAGGTCTGAGTGAACTTAGAAATAGAAAGAAGTTGTGTAACAAATGAAGAAAATTATTATTTTTATATATGAATACTTCTAATAATAATAAAATATACAACAATGTGCTTAATTAATTCGAACGTGTCAAAAGCTAGAGCTGTTGCGTGAAAGCACAAGTTTCGGATCCTTTAAGTACTCAAAACGTCCACACGATGCCCATTACTTCTTGCAATTGACAAATTATCTCTTGCACACCTAAAATTTGAATTTACTCATTATATTCTTTTCGCTTATAGCATGCGAGCTGCATTGGAAATATAAAGTAATAATTCTAGAATACATGTTCCAAAAATAAAACTTTTCGGGGATATACATTCAATAAATGCCTTAATAGCAATCGTATAAGATGTAATTTGTTAGATAAAATATTTGATTAATTAAATTATAAATGAAAATATTTAATTAGTTAAATCATAAATTTGTATAGCTGTATAAAACATTATATAATCAGAATTTATATTATATAATTAGAGTTTTTTCAATTTAGTTTTGACTTGTAAACTCCTAATTTAATTCTTACTTTATGTGACTATAATGTTATAAGAATATTGTAACTTACAATATTGAACTTCTGATCTTCCCTTTACGGACATTGTTGTTCCTACAATAAAGATAGTCCCTCTTTTAAGAATGTTTGTTTTAAGTTTGTAAAGAATGTTTTAAAGTAATGGACAAACTTGGGTTGAAATGATGGAATGTGTATTGATGGAGATTCAGTAGAAAAAAATTAATCTAAATTTTGTTAAAAGACCATAAAATAAAAGTGTTAATGGCTTAAAGCACTACTTGGTGAAAATTCATAAAATTGTAATTGCTTGCAAAAATGTGATTAAAAGTATGATGTACAAAATGAAAAAAAAAACTAAATAGGAAATATGAATAATAATGAAAATATTTTTAAGAATAAAGAAACCAGCTTGCAAGAAACTATTAATCAATTATTTAACAAGAATAAAAAAAATACTTGCATATTTGCAAAGCTTTCTTTGTTAAATATTGTATCATTTAATGTGTGATATGATCTGTATCTAAAATCAACAGGAAATACCAACAAAGTGTGTATTGTTCATATAACAACGATTAAGAAATAATAGAAAGTATTATAGCAACCAGTATTTGATCTTTCTTGTGAATCTCTGATATGACCTGAAAATGAGAATCAACAATAAGGAATGATGCTGGAAGAAATTAGAATAGCAGATGAGAGAATAAAGAACTCAATAACAGAAGAGAGGATAACTCACATTCCACACACTGTCTCTTCCCCTGCCCTTCTAGCAGGTACAATTCTCTAGCCTCTTTAGCCCATTCTAGTGTTTCTCCTCACTTTTTCCGTGGTCTGTGAATTAGTTACGGCCTCAATCAGATCCCTTGCCACGTGTATGTTTTTTTATTTTTTGGCCCCATTATATTATTATTTGTATCAATACATCTTCCATTGAAATTGACCTTGTCCTCAAGGTCAAAGTGAAGATGAAGTCGTTGAATTTCACACTCCCCTTCCCATGTAGTCTCTTCCTCAGGAAATTCTTTCCATTGAACCAGTACCTCTGAAAACCAAGCAGCATTTCTTTTAATCTTGTGTCTGTCCAATATAATCGATGGTTGAAGTATCGCTCTTTTGTCATCATTGAGTAAAGTAACAGGGATACTCTATTGTTGGGATGCTCCTTCACATTTTTTTAGTAAAGAAATGTGAAATATTGGATGTATTTTCACTATATCAGGCAACTTTAATTTGTAAGCAACTGGACGGATACGTTCAAGAATCTCAAATGGTCCGAAATAGCACATACCAAGCTTCTAATTTTGAGCAAGGCTACTGAATATCTCTACGTTTACCATCAACTCTATACTTCATGCGATTTTGTGCCTTGAGGAGGTTATTCTTAAGTTCACCAAGTAATTTGTCCTGATCTTATAACTGGTACTGCACCATTGGATTATCTACTAGTTGAGGTTCATATTTGATAATTGGTGGTGGATCTTGACCAAAAATAGTCTTGCATGGTGTCATACCTATGGCAGATTGAAAAGTTGTATTATACTAATAATTTGCCCAAGGTAATAGCTTATACCAGTCCTTTGGATTCTGCTCAGTATAGCAACGCAAGTGCATTTCTAAGCACATGTTAAGAACCTCAGATTGACCATCTGTTTGCGGATGATACGAGGAACTCATTGCCAACTTAGTCCCCTATCTAGTAAACAATGTTGCCAAAATTGACTAGTAAAGAGTTTGTCTCTATCAGATACAATTGAGTGTGAAACACTATGAATTTTAATAACATGTTGTATTAACAAGTCTTCTACCATCTTTGTTGTAAAATCTGCTGCGAGAGGAATAAAATAAGCAAACTTTGAAAGACAGTCCACTACAACCAAAATAACTGAACAACCATGAGACAATGGCAACCCGGTAATGAAATCCATGGCAATATCCTGCCATATATGTTGAGGAATTGGCAACAGTTGAATCAAACCAGTAGGAGGATGAGTGCTACATTTAGCTTGCTAACAAATTTTTTTATACAATTCTTCACAATTGTTGCACATCTTGAGTCATCCCTTCCCAAAAAAAATTGAGCTGCTATGCGAGCTAGAGTTCTTTTAATACTAGCATGTCCATCAACTAAAGAGTCATGAAATTCCTTTAATATCATATGTCGAATGGTGGAAGTTGCAAGGATTAATAATCTGCCTTCCTAAAACCAAAAACCTTGCTTGTGTTGAAGTTTAGAATTAGGTCCTCCTGTGGATGGAAATTCTCTATACGGGTCGGGTCATAAGTAATTAAATCATGCTGCAACTGATGAAGAAAGAGAGGTTGTGGTTGAGATAAGGCCATGAAGGATCGTGAAAGCCCATCAGCAGCTTGATTTTCAGTCCTTTTTATACTCAATATTGAAGTTATAACCAAGCAATTTAGGGAGCCATGCCTGCTGCTCTGGTGTTTGAATCACCTGTGTTTGCATTTTTTTGATTATGATCTGTCCTCACAATAAAATGGTGCCCTAATAAGTAATGTTGAAATTTCGCTGCTGCTGTGGTGATAGCATACATTTCTCGTGCGTACGTTGATTGTTTTTGTATCAATGGTGACATTTTCTTCAAACAAAAAGCTATTGGATGATTGTCTTGACTCAATAGTACACCTATCCCTGTGCCCATTGCAGTGGACAATGATAGCCAATCAGGTACTTGATGTGCTTTTTCTAGTAGTTGAAACCATGGTAAGACTTTTCCTTTAAAATGAATAAAAGCAATGACCACTTTCTGCTCATCGGGAGTGTTGTATAATGTGAAAAACTTTTCAGCCTTGTACAACCAAGTCATTTTGTCATCACCTGTGAACCATGAAAAATCCAACTTCATAGAGCGAGGATAAGAAACAAAAGTGGAAGGTTGTACTAGAGAGTCATTCTGAGATTTCAAGAGTATCCATTTGCATAAATTGATCATGATGTAAACATATAGCCTTCGAAACACGTTTAGTTCTCCTTGCATCTCTTTTATTCTTGTGTTGTCAACCATAAGTAATTCAGTGAAAGCACCAATGATACGATTTGTATCTAAAATCAATAGGAAATACCAACTAACAATATGTGTGCAATATTATTCATATAACAACAACTAAGATATAACAAAAAGTATTATAGCAACCAATATTTGATCTTTCTTGTGAATCTCTGATATGACCTGAAAATTGAGAATCAACAATAAGGAATGATGCTGGAAGAAATTAGAATAGCAGATGAGAGAATGAAGAACTCAATAATAGAAGAGAGGAGAACTCACATTCCACAAACTGTCTCTTCCCCTGCCCTTCTAGCATGTGTAATTCTCTAGTCTCTTGGGCCTTTGGCCTATTCTAGTGCTCCTCCTCACTTTTTTCCGTGGTCTGTGAATTAGTTACGCCTCACTCGGATACACGTGAATGTTTTTATTTTTGGGTTTCATTATATTATTATTTGTATCAATGTGTTATGGAGAAAAGAATTTAAGAACATGCTTAAATTCAATTTTAGATTATGGCTCATGATTTAAGTCATTGTAGTCTGGTGAAATAAAAATAAAGTACTTAAAAGACGGTAAGGTGACAAAATATGTTTTACAAGTTCGCAATATTGCTTAGCATAGAAAAAAATAATGGATGAATCAATAAAAGAAGAATGATTATATTAAACATTTTAATGAATAATCCAAAATGAACCATTTTTTTAAAATTCATTATCCATCTATCATCTCAATAACAACTAATAAAATTTGGATCCAAGTGTTGAAGAACCTTGTTTAGATTGTAATGAATAATGTTATCAATTATAAAGTTATTAATGAGTTGTTGATGAAGAAAAGGAAGAAGCTCTATTTGATTCCATTAGCAACATATTGTATTGACTTGATATTAAAAGATTTTGAAAAAAATATATTTGTTCATCAAGATACAACTATTAAAAGGCTAGAAATTACTATTTATATTTATTTTAGGATATTTTTTTATTTCTTTATTATACCACTTAACAAAAGAGGTAAATATTTCTTAAAACATAACTTAACTCGCTTTATCACCTCTTACTCAATATAAAGGTGTATTTTGGAACACAAGAATTCTTTAAAAGTGATGAATGAAAAAAAAAACGTTCATTCAACAATTATAAAAGATTAAAGTTTAATTGAAAATGTAATTTTATATGAAAGAATTTTAGAAAAGTATTGTGATTTTTATAAGAATACATTTCCATGCTTAAAATGATAATAAACCAACCATGAGTTTCTATAAAGCAAAGAATGGCTAAAAGTACAATCAAGAAGAATGTGAATTGATTAAAAAATGTTCTTTAAAAAAACAAAGAAAACTTTGCTCAAAACTGTTGATAATAAACCAACTTTAAGGGCGGTGATTTATAAAGAACAATAACACCAAAATGTTAAGATTATAAGCAAAAGTAAAAGCTCATTCTTCACAAATTTACATCTAATTAATCCATACAATCTGAGCTAGAATTTTCACTACTATCTTGAAATATCTAATTACAAGAAACATTTATATAACTGGATCAAGTTGGAAACAATTAGTTCTTAAAACACCCTTTAATAAAATTTGAAATAGTTAATGAAACTTTCAATTACCTACCATACACACCAAACATTGGTTCACATATTCCAAATTCAAATTAATAAAAAGAAAATAAAAATGTCACCTGATGGGTGGTAGATTGTATAACAAATCCACCTATAACATAATCAATTCTTCCAAAATAATTAATTTATGTAAAAGTATTCTTCAGAAATCTCTTGATTACAATAGAACTTCCTTGATTTCAAAAATATGAGGACTCTATTATTGAAAGAGAGAAAGCTTCCTTCTTTAAAAAATTCTGAAATAACTAAACAGAATAATCAATTATTATTAAATATAATCCATTAATTTGTTCATTCATCAATTAAAAAACATTTCAAATCAGTTTTAATCAATTATAATCCGACTTAATCAATTATTAAAGAAAAGTTGTGTTTTTGAAAGTAACTCAAAATAATTAATTATGTTTTAATTTAACCAATTATATACCATTTATATTAAAACCATGTTTACACATATTAATTGATTATTACTAAACATAATTGAGTATATGACTATCTATGGAAAAGTTTCTAAAATATGAGATCATCAATTATTCTCTATCATAGTGGATTATTTTATGATCTTGCGTTAAAAACACTTTTAACTTCATATAATTAAAATACTAAACTTAATTCATTAATTATTCATATTTAAGTTTTACTGTTCAAAATATTGATTCATATTTTTATATTTTGATCATTACCTTATTGATCATTAACATAATTTTCTCAAAAATAAGATAATCAATTATTCTCTATCATAATCGATTATTTTATAATCTTATTTAAAAATACTAGTTTTAAATTCATATAACTAAAATACTAAACCTAATGATTAATTATTCATATTTCAGTTTTAACTAGTTAAAATCATCTTAAATATTGATTTATATATTTTTATATTTTGATCATTATTTTGTAGGGAAATAAATCATCAATATAAAGTACATACATTCAAAATCATCGTCAAATTAACATATTGATATATTTTACTAGTAGTTTCACTTAAAAAATATGAGTTAAAGAAAAGATAGGAAAAATAAAGATAATAAGAACGTATACTTCAAAACCATCATTATCAAATTAACATATTGATATATTTTACTAGTAGTTTCACTTAAAAAATATGAGTTCAAGAAAAGATAGGAAAAATAAAGATAATAAAAACGTATACTTCCTAATTTTTTAAATTAAAATTCTATTAATAAATTTGACTTTTAAATGTTTAAAAATTGAAAACTAATTTAAATTATTCTTATTCTATTTTTGTTATGAAGATTTATTAAATATTACTGGTGGAACATTATTTTTACGTTAAAAGAAATGCTTAAAAATATAGTTTTGGCTATGAATGTCTATGAAATATGATTGATGAAACACTATTTTGTTTTCCTAGAAGATCTAACAAAGAAAGAGTACTTAAAAGGTATAGAGGGAAAGGATAACTAGGAAGAAAGAGTAATCTCGAACAAAAATTTGGAATCAAACAACAATCTAGAATAAACATTGCGTATAAGAAACTACAAAACAACAATCTAGAATAAACATTACGTATAAGAAACTACAAACAATATCCGTAGTCTGGAAACAAAAATTTAAATGTTTATAAATTATTCCGAAAAATAAAATGAATTTTATTTTTTTTAAAAAAGTTCATTTCGTAACGATGAATCTTATAAGGTATTTGAGTAGTTATGAATAGTTAAATATTGATTTTAAAAATTATCCATCGAGAAAGAAGTATTTTTAAAAATTCTAGAATTTTCATTTTTTCCACAAGAACATGTTTTTAGTTGTTGTTAACATTTTCTGAAATTTTTATCCGAATAGTTTTTTGGAAAATGCGTCGCAGAACATTTTTTTTTTTCTTTTTTCCAGTGCATCTCTTATGTTATAAATGAAAAGATTAAAATAAATAAATTCAAATTTTGAAGGTGCAGAAAGCGGTTTGCAGGATACAATGACTGGTGGAGAGAAGCCCAAAGCCCAATATACAATGACTAAAATTACATTCCAAAGCCCAATATACAATGATTAATGTTACATTGATAATTGCTCTAAATTAATTTTTTTTTATATATTACAATTTTTTTATTTTAATAAATACTTAAATTATATTTTTTCCTTTTAAAATAGGTCAAATAATTATTTATTTTTTACACATTTTTAATTATTGAAAAGATCCATTTAATTCCTTAGTTTTATAAATCGAGTTAATGTCCTGTATCATTTATTAAATGCCTGAATTTTTAAGATGGACCATATATGTTAACCAAGTTATTCTCAATTAGAGAAAATGAGTAACATTTATCCAATTTTTTCAATACACGGATCAAATCGAATTCTCTTAATTATAGCATAATGTCAAAATGTTTACATATTCCATTTTACTTTTTAGATTATTTATATTAATTTAAATTTAATTATACACATTGGTACTTAGTATAAACAATTATCATATAACTTAAAATAATTTATTTTTTAATAGTTACCTTATAAGTAATTATAGATTGATTTCTAATCTATTGATAGTATATACACATATTTACTTTGGCTGTACTTAAAATTAAACTCAGTTATATTTTAGTATTTTGTAATATCGGCACGATTCACATAATATAAAATGTGAAATATCCGCATTTTTTTATGATAATAACTTTTTATAAAATTTCAAAAAATTAATTAGCTCATATTTAATACAACCTATTTTTCTAATTTTTCTTTTTATTTATAAATATTTTTATCAATAAAATCACCAAGATTCAAAATTTCAATCTAAGATCTCTAATTGTTATTTTGCACTAGGACAATTATCTGTATCACTTTTAACTACAACTTAATTACTTCTCAGTTTAAGATCTCTACTCTTTTCTTTTTCGATAAATTACTCCTAGCTTTCGTAATCTAATTGAGTCTGATAAGACAAATTCAACACTAAAAAAAGTAAATTAAAATAATATTTTTAAATAATTAGAGCTTGATATAGAGATATCAAAATTACATATGTAAAATCTAGTGTCACAATAAGACAACAAAAATCTTAAAAAAAATAAAATAGTCACTATCTTCATTTATTATAATTATAAATTTTTTAAAAATATATAATATTTAAAATTAAATTTAGGTTTGGGAGACAATTATTCATAGAAAAGATACAAAATTAATGTAAGTTTTTAAATATTTATTTTTTCTTAAAATCAAATAAAGATATATGTAAAAAATATTTTTTAATTACTTATTTTTTTAAATTAAGAAATTATTTATTTGGACTTAACAACTATTAACACTGGTCATATATACTTTTATTTACAATTAAAAATCACGATTACACAAAAATATATTTGGTCGTTGGTTGATATTTTTATTTATTTTAAAGCTTACAATTTTTAATGAGTATTCTCGTATCAAAATTTTTATTATCATACAAATTCAAAACTTAACAAGATAATTAATCACTTTTAAAATTATTATGTGAATAAAAATATTATAATTTTAGATCGAGCAATGCCCAGTAGATATTATCATCCATCAATAAAAGCATATCAAAGAGATTTGAAGAAATTGAAGATGGATAATTAAGTCTATAATTTTTATTTAAATTCACTTGAGCAATCATACTCTATATAATTTTCTAATAACATGCAAGTGCTATATATGTTTAATTAATCAGATTTCATTTAAACACGTGTAATTAAATATATTTTATTTATAATTAATTTAAAGCACAATAAAAAAAACTCTAATCTAAAAATTTCATAAATAAAAAATAATTAAAAACAAATTAATAATATATCTTTATAAAATAAATTTATTGAAAATAAAAAATCTTTAATTGTACATTTTCATCAACTTTAAAAATAAAATTCATCAATCACATCCAACAAATTAATCATGTTTGTTTAAAGTAATTTTAATTATAAGAACAAAATTATAATCTTACAATTTTATCAATTAAAAAAATTAAATATTAATCGTATCTATTACATCACTCACAAATTTTTATAATTTTTTTTTTCATTTTAGTTCTTTTTTATCTTCTTTCACTTAAGAAGTGTTTGAATTCAGACGCTGATTTGTACAAACCAATAAAAAATGAGAAAGTTGGAAAATTAATAAAAAATAATAATATTTAAAAACAAAAAACGAGAAAGTTTAATTTTTAAACTTTCTTTGATCGTTGCGAAGATTTGAGAGAAGAAGGATCGGAGCTTTTCAAACATAATTTATTTAATTATTAATATATTAATATTTATATTTATATAATAATAAAATAAATATAATTAATTATAAATTATTATTATTATTATTGGTTTTTAATAAAATTATAAAAATAATAATTAAATTAAAATAAAATAAAATTATTAAAAGAATAATTTAATTGTATAATATATCATAATAATATTAATAATTATTAAAATAATAATATTTTATATATATAATTTATATATA